>Ga0209536_100000733_pt1 | contig 53995 bp, 51 predicted proteins | sample DeeMarSeWOR28_12_FD_187461 | JGI IMG/M metagenome (GOLD analysis project Ga0209536, IMG submission 187461) | Marine sediment microbial communities from White Oak River estuary, North Carolina - WOR-2-8_12 (SPAdes) (version 2) | ecosystem: Environmental > Aquatic > Marine > Intertidal zone >... | reverse complement strand
TGATGAATTAAACACAAAACTAAAAATATAGAATGATCAATCCGGCAATGCTCACCGCGATGCAATAAATGCCAAACCACTCCAATTTTTGTTTCCGGATCACATCCAGAAGCCAGATAATTGCCAGGTAGCCCGAAACAGCCGCCGCAATGGTCGCGGCAATTAACTCAACCGTTTGTCCGGCAGGTAGCGGCGTTTCAATCAAGTCCTTAAATTTAATGAGTGATGCGCCAAAAATGACCGGAACAGACAACAAGAAGGAAAAACGCGCGGCAGTCTCCCGGTTAATTCCCATCCAAAGGGCCATCAGGATGGTAGAGCCGGAGCGCGAAATTCCCGGGATTATAGCAAATGCCTGGGCAATTCCGATAAGGAAGGCATGGATACTATTCATAAATGGTTGGGTCTCTTTGGGATATTTTGAACTCCACACAATAACCCCTGTAAAAAATAAAGCCACCAACACCAATAACGGGCTTTCAAATAAATTTTCGATTTGCGATTTAAATAGGATCCCGATGAATGCCGCAGGAATGGACCCAATAATGATAAAAAACGTCAGCGCCCTGAATTCGTCGTCTGGATTCTTAATTCGAATCCCGCCCACAACAAACCTCGGTAGCCCCGGCAACAGGACGATCATCTTCCAAATATCCTTACGAAATGCAATCAATACAGCCACCAGCGTCCCAAAATGAACAAACACCTCAAAGGCAATTCCGCCCGGTTTGAAATTTAGAATTTCCTGAGCCAGCACCAGATGCCCTGAACTGCTGATAGGAAGAAATTCAGACAATCCCTGCACGATTCCCAGAATGATCGATTTTAGTAATTCCATTTTCAATCTCCTCTTGCTTTTTAGAACGATGGCAGTGGCTCACCGTGGGCTCTAAGAACGATCCTCAATTAAAGCACATAAATGTTTGACATACTGTTTGAAAAGCTCAAAGATAATAAAATTTTTGATTAATACAAATTGCCCACTGAAGTACGGCAGTGTTATACAAATGTAAGCACCACTTTGAAATAAAGGGAAACTTTGCTATTTTCAATTGAACTTGAAATTCAGATGAGGGAACCATGAACTACAATCTTCTCAAAAACAATTTATTAGAACTTATTCGTAGAACCTCTGCATTTTTACCGCCGGATGTGGAGGAAATTATTAGTCTCAGAAAGAACCTGGAAGCAAAAAACTCCATGGCAGAAATAGCAGTTAATATGATTGCCCAAAATATCGGGCTGGCCAAAAAAAATTCGCTGCCCATTTGCCAGGATACCGGAACTATCACGTTTTATGTGAGGGCGCCGGTTGGCACAGATCAATTGATGATTCAAAAAGCTGCAGAGGAGGCAGTGGTACAGGCAACTGAAAAAGGCTACCTGCGGCAGAATTCGGTGGACAGTCTGAAAAATAAGAATACTGGCAATAATCTCGGACCCGGCAGCCCCGTTTTTTATTTTGAACAAAGCCACGAGGACAAAGTTGATATTCGGCTTGTGCTGAAGGGCGGCGGCTGCGAAAACATGAGCCGGCAGTATTCCCTGCCCACAACATTCAACGATAAACGTTTTGATCGGAATCTGGAAGGCGTAAAAGCCTGTATCATGGACGCTGTTTACCAAGCTCAAGGAAAAGGTTGTGCACCCGGATTCCTCGGCGTTTGCATTGGCGGTGATCGTGCATCGGGATATTCTTATGCCAAGAAACAATTACTGCGTCCATTGGATGATATCAACCAGCATCGGGAACTCGCTCAATTGGAAGAGGCAATCTTGCAGGAAGCCAATAAATTGAATATCGGTCCAATGGGATTTGGCGGAAACTTCACCATAGGCAGCTGCAAGATCGACTACTTAAACCGGCTGCCGGCTTCGTTTTTTGTAAGCATTTCCTATATGTGCTGGGCGTTCCGCCGCAGGGGGATTGTGCTGGACATTGAGGGCAATGTCATCGATTGGCTGTATCATTCACCGGGTGAATTTGAAAAGGATTATTCCCAGCTTCCCGAAATCAAGATGGATACCATGGGCGCCAAAATTTTGAGCCTGCCGCTGCGCGAAGAAGATGTCCGCCGCCTGAAAGCGGGTGATGTCGTGTTACTAAACGGACCGATGTTTACTGGGAGAGATGCGGTGCATAAATACCTGTTTGACGGCGGGAAACTGGATATCTTAAAGGGTGCGGTTATCTACCATTGCGGACCAGTGATGGTCAAGCAAAACGGCGAACACAAAGCCATGGCTGCGGGACCGACCACCTCAATACGAGAAGAACCTTATCAGGCAGAAATCATCAAAAGCTTCAACATCCGGGGTGTAATTGGTAAAGGAGGAATGGGAGCTAAAACGCTGGAAGCGTGCAAAAAGAACGGTTGTGTTTATCTGCACGCCATCGGGGGAGCCGCGCAAATTTACGCTCAATGCATCACGGATGTAAAGGGCGTCTACCTGGAAGAATTCGGCAGCCCCGAAGCAGTTTGGCACCTCGAAGTAAAGGACTTTCCCGCAGTGGTTACCATGGACAGCCATGGAGAATCCCTGCACGAAAAAGTCGGAAATCTTTCCAAAAAGAAAATGGAACAGGTACTTTAGAATCAGACCACGAAGAATGAGTAAATAGAGTTTATGGAATTAGAAGCGACCTCTGCCTCGTCCGCCTCCGCCGCCACGGTTTCCACCACCTCCACCGCGCCGCTGATCATTCCGTGGACGTGCCTCATTCACAGCAATATTTTTACCCTTCAATTCCGATCCATCCAAAGCGCTCATTGCTGCCTGAGCCTCCTCCTTTGAGGGCATCTCGACAAATCCGAAACCTCTTGATTCACCACTGAATTTATCTCTAATGACTTTCGCGGATTCCACAACACCGTGGCTTTCAAATGCTGCGCGTAGGTCATCGTCGGAGATGTCGCGCGACAAGTTCCCAATATAAATATTCATCTGCTCTCCTTTTTTTGAGCGGTTATTAGATATTCAATAATTATCAAATATGTGGTTTGAGTCTATGAAGTTATTTTTCCGGTTATGGTCAGTAAGCCAAATAGTTTAAAAACTGACAATCTGGGGGGCAAGTTCTTCAGAGGTTTTCTTAACTTAAAACTTCCATCTCTTACTGATCATGTAAGACCTTGATTTCTCCAAAAATTTCAAATTTCAGTCTAGCCAAAAATAAAACCCCGGCGGTTCAACCGGGGTATAATTTTCGATTTTGAGTTACATCAGACTTTTCGCACTGATGCAGCCTGCAAACCTTTCGGTCCTTCGGTTACCTCGAATTCGACCTGTTCGCCTTCGTTGAGGGTACGATACTCACCGTTGTCTTCGATGGCAGAATAATGTACGAATACATCTGTGCCATCTTCCCGGCTGATAAACCCGTAACCCTTGGAACCGTTAAACCACTTTACTACACCTTTTTCCACGGTGCTACCTCACAAAAAAATTACACATATGTAACAAAATGACTGCAGACGAGGGGAAATCAATTTCCCATGCCTTACGCACTACATGTTGCTACGTTACTTATTTGGAAAATAAAAATATCATATTAAAAAATCAAATGCAAGAAATATTAATATGAAGGAAGAATAATCAAGGAGGACATTTTTCTGGCAGGACTTGCACCAAGACCCTATAGAAGCCCAATAAAACGGTGAACAGACCTTCCACTGAATCATTCGGTCTGACTTCATTTTACCATTTTGATTTGAAGGGTGAAATTTTTAGATTTAGCGAATATTTTTTAATAATTTGATTCAACAATAGGACCGGAGATGAATTTCAATAGACATTTCTTGACAGTTGTGGCAGCGGCTTTAATGCTCAATTTTTGTACTGTTTTTGCTCAGACGGATTCAGCGCACACAGCAACACAGCAACCAGTCATTACTCAGGCGCCAGATGCAGGAGCTGAAGAACACGGGGGACTGGGCGCGGAATTACCGCTCTGGAGCGTTATTCCTTTTATTGGGATTTTGCTTTCCATCGCCATTTTTCCAATTGTTGCTCCCAAATTCTGGCATCATCATTATGGAAAGGTTTCTTTATTTTGGGCGCTATTATTCGGTGTTCCCTTTTTTGTTTCTTATGGAACAGATGCCTTTCATGAAACCCTTCATATTTACTTATTAGAATATATACCATTCATTATTTTACTGTGGTCTTTGTTTACCATTTCCGGCGGGCTTTTGGTCAAGGGCGCTCCGGCTGGTACGCCAATGGCAAATTTTATACTCTTGCTAATTGGTACGGCCATCGCGTCCTGGATCGGTACTACAGGAGCCTCAATGGTCCTTATCCGCCCTTTAATTCGGATGAATAATTTCCGCAAGTCGAAACTGCATCTAATACTGTTTTTCATTTTCTTAGTGAGCAACATTGGGGGATCGTTGACTCCGCTTGGTGATCCACCGTTGTTCCTGGGTTTTTTGAACCATGTTCCTTTTTTCTGGACTTTCAACCTGTTCAAAGAAATGGTGTTCGCATCCGGAATCCTTTTGATACTTTTCTATTTTGTTGATTATTACATGTTTCATAAAGAGGGGTGGCACAAAAAACTCCAAATTAAAAGCCATTATGTTAGAGTTCCGTTAGAAGATGTTGAGTTGGTTCTGGAAGAAGAAGTAACATTCGAGGATTCCAAAAAACCGATCATACGAAAATTGAAAATGGAAGTGTTGGGATTGATCAATATTCTATTTTTATTGGGGGTTATTGGCGGAGTTCTATTTAGTGGATTTGCACATTGGGGACATGTAAACATATTGGGAGTACACGTGGAAATCACAAGTTTAATGCGGGATGGATTTTTGGTCTTAATGGGACTTCTTTCCCTAAGATTGACCCCTTGGGATCTTAGAAAAGGGAACGAGTTCTCATGGTTCCCGATAGTGGAAGTGGCTAAGCTTTTTGCCGGAATTTTTATGACCATGATTCCTGCTCTTGCGATGTTGCGCGCCGGTGCGCAAGGACATCTTAATTTTATTATTGAAGCTGTGAAAGAACCATGGCACTATTTTTGGGTGACCGGGGCGCTTTCCAGTTTTTTAGACAACGCCCCAACCTATTTAACCTTTTTAAACACGGCTTTAGGACAATTTTACCCGGGTGGTATCCCCTATGATACGGTTCCTTATTTGATTGCTGAACATCAACTCCATCTGGTGGCAATAAGCATTGGCGCCGTATTTTTTGGCGCAATGACCTATATTGGAAATGCTCCGAATTTTATGGTTCGCTCAATTGCGGAAGAAGCAAAAATCTCCATGCCCAGCTTTTTCGGATATATGTTATATTCCGTGCCGATCCTTGGACTGATTTTTATCCTGGTAAATATTGTATTCCTATAATGAAAGATTTTTGAAGCTTGTTAAATCAATGTTTATCGATACCCATACTCACTTACATTTTGAAGAATATGATCAGGATAGAGAGGAGGTTATACAGCGGGCTGTTGATTCAAATGTAAAGCGTATGATCAGTTTGGGAACTGATTATTTTTCAAGTGTTCAAACCGTTGAAATCTCCCGGAAACATGAACCCGTTTTTGCTGCAGCCGGCATTCATCCCTCCGAAGCACACCTTGCTAAAAAAGAAGACTATCAAAGAATAAAAACGTTAGTTAAACGAGAATCGAAAATCGTTGCCGTCGGAGAAATCGGTCTCGACTTTTATTGGGATTCTTCCAACGCTAAACAGCAGTATTCAACCTTTCGGAAAATGATTGACCTGGCGATGGAGGTTGACTTACCGGTGGTTATCCACAATCGGTCTGCCCACCGCGAGATGGAATGGTTTTTCCAGGAAAACAAGATTTTTGAGTTGCAGGGTGTTATGCATTGCTTTTCAGGCGATATTGAAGATGCAAGATTCTATTTGGATATGGGATTGCACATTTCATATACGGGTAATATCACTTACCAAGATTTTCGAAAGCTGCATGTGGTGAAGTTTATTCCCCTTGACCGCATTCTTCTGGAAACCGATTCTCCCTATATGACGCCTGCGCCCTATCGTAAAAAAAGGAATGAACCTGCTTATGTCCCCTATATCGCGGAAAAGCTTGCCGGTTTGCATAGGAAGCCTGTTAATGAAATCGCACGGATAACTACCGATAATGCCAAAAGATTGTTTGGCTTGTGAAATTGCCAAATGGAAATTAACGTTTTGTCATTCCCATCTCGCCCGGGCGGGACTATCGGGAATCCATAGATTTTATTATTAGATTCCCGCTTTCGCTTACCTGTCTTGTCAGTCGGCAGACAGGCGGGAATGACAAATAGTTTGATTCTTGGATTTAAAATGTCACCCTGAACTTATTTCAGGGTCTTATAGATGCCGAAACAAGTTCGGCATGACATAACCTGACAAGTTGGGTTGTACAATGAAAAATCAGAAGGCAAAAATCCATCCCAAAAAGCGCTTTGGACAGAATTTTCTAAAAGACAAAAATATTGCCCAGAAAATTATAAAAGCCATCGATGCGCCTCATCCACGGCTCATCATAGAAATCGGACCCGGCAGCGGCATCTTAACTGAATTTGTTCTGCACAACACTGAAGATTATCTCGGCGTGGAAATTGACCGATCACTTATTGAGGTGTTACAAAATCGGTTTTCGGGGCTCTCCAATTTTTCTCTTGTCCTGCAAGATTTTCTTGAATTTGATTTAACGAAAACATTAAAGAAATTTCCTGACCGCTCCAGGACTATTTTGGGTAATATTCCCTACAATATTACCTCGCCTATTTTATTCAAGCTGTTTGATCATTCTGATTTATTGGATCAAGCGGTGTTAATGGTACAAAAGGAAGTGGGAAACCGGATCAGGGCTAAAGAGGGCGGAAAGGATTATGGGTTATTATCCATTTTTAGCCAATTGTTTGCCGAAGTCAGTTATTTGTTTAATGTTCCGGCAAAACTGTTTTTCCCAAAACCCAAAGTAGACTCAGCAATAATCAAATTTCGGTTCCGTAAAAAAGTGAAGGATGGGTTTGCGGATTTTGAGCTGTTTAGAAAAACTGTGCGAACCTGTTTCCAGCACCGGCGCAAGATGCTGAGGAATTCTTTAAGCCAGTTGTTCTCCGGAGATGTTTTAAGTAAATTGGATTTTTCGTTGTCGCAGCGTCCCGAACAGTTATCAATCGATCAATGGATAAAATTATTTCAGCAGATACATCAAATTATTGCTGTGAGGTAGATTAGAATGAGCAAGAAAATTTCCGACACCTATTTTGAAGAGGTGCTCAGCGATATTAAGAATCTGCTGGAAAATGACCAGCTCGATTTCATCCGGAATATCCTCGCTGATTTACATCCTGCCGACATTTCCGACTTAATGGAGCATCTCGATTCTGACGATCGCAAGAAGATATTTTCCATTCTGCCTCGTCAGACTGCCAGTGAGGTATTGGCAGAGTTGGAAGACCCGCCTACGGAAGTGCTTCTGGAAGAAATGGATACCCATGATATCGCCAAGATGCTTGACCACATGGATTCCGATGATGCAGCGGACGTGCTTGCGGAGCTTCCAACTGAAAAAGCCACCGAAGTTCTGGAAAAGGTGGAAGAAGAAAGTTCGGTCGATATTCAGGAGCTTTTAACTTACCGGGAGGACACCGCCGGCGGTATTATGGCAAAGGAATATGCCGCCATAAATGCCAACTTTACCATTCAGCAGGGTATAGATGAGCTAAGGAGAATCAAGGAGAAGGTTGGAGAATTTTATAATGTTTATGTGGTTGATGATTTTGGAAAACTGGTTGGTCTTATTTCGTTAAAAGAGCTCGTACTCGCTGATCCAAACCTCCAGGTAAAAGATGTGATGAATTCCGAAATTATTTCGATTGAAAGCCATGTGGATCAGGAGGAAGTGGCGAAGATTTTCCAAAAATACGATCTGGTTTCTGTGCCAGTCATCAATCATCGGCAGAAACTGATCGGGCGGATTACAATTGATGATATTCTGGATGTCATCAATGAAGAAACCGATGAAGACCTGCGACGAATCGCCGGTACGGGAGAGGAGGATATTCTCGAGGAAAGCATATTTAAGATTTCCCGGGCAAGAATACCCTGGTTAATCATGTCTTTTTTCGGGGAGATTGTTTCTGCTTTTATAATGGATTCCTTTTCAGCAACCCTCGGTCAAATTATCGCTGCGGCATTTTTCATTCCCCTGGTCATGGCAATGGGTGGAAACACCGGAACCCAAACCAGTATTATTGTGGTTCGCGGTTTAGCTACCGGGGAAATAGGTATAAGAGATATCCGCAGGAGGTTGTGGCGGGAAATCCGGGTAACATTACTTGTCGGCTTAATGCTTGCCCTGTTAATTTTTGGAATTGTCACTCTCTGGCAAAATAATATCCGTTTTGCAGCGGTTCTCGCGACCACCCTGATGGTAGTTGTTATCAACGCCTCAATCTTTGGCTCTATGATACCATTTTTTCTAAAAAAGATAAATATCGATCCCGCTTTGGCAACCGGACCCTTCATCAGCGCTTTCAATGATGTTGTGGGACTACTTATCTATTTTGCTCTGCTTACCGTTTCCCTCACCCTAATTCTGTGAGGATATGCAACTCTTGTCTGAAATCTTCAAAACTGAAGCAATTGTAATACGGTCTTCAAGATGGAGCGAATCCAGTAAAATCGTTCATTTGTTTACCAAAGATAAAGGGTATCTTAAGGTCATTGCCAAAGGCGCGCTCCAGCAGAAAAGCCCTTTTCGCGGCACACTGGAAACTCTCAATCTTATCGAGATCGTCGTATCCCACAAAGAATCGCGCGGACTGCAGCTTATTACCGCGGCGTCTCTGCAGAATTCATTTCAGAAAATCCGGGCTGATCTGCAAAAAACATCCATCGCATTTTCAGTCATCGAATTAATTCAGCAGCTTCTGCGAACGCACGAGCCGCTGCGGGAATTTTTTGATTACACTACTCAAATAATATCTCAATTGAACCAAACCCCAAGCTCTGACCAGCGAATTTACCTATGGCACTTTATGCTGAATTTGAGCCGTAGTCTGGGGTTTGGCTGGGCTTTCGGTGAATGTCTGTTCTGCGGGTTATCTCCTCCAACACCCTTCGTTTATTTGGATTACGAAAACGGCGGGATTGTTTGTCAGAAGTGCTCAACCAGCCATCCAATAAAAGGTCTGAGAATCAATGGTCAGCAGCGGCAATTTCTAAAAACACTTTCGGAAACGGGTTGTGAAAATATTGATGCTTCGGCTTCCGGCCTGCTTAATGAAGACAAAATGGACTATACCAATATATTGGTAAAGCATCTGTCATTTCACACCGATACGGCGATCGAATTAAAATCTTTGAAATGGTATGGGTAGCTTTTAAATTTTGAACCCAATAATATAATTTGAAATAGGTGATCGAAACCCACCCCTTAATCCCCTCCCGGGAGGGGATTAAGTTCGGTGACAAAGGGAGCTGTCTTATATATGAAAGAAACATCAGTAACAGACAAACTGGTTTCCCTGTGTAAACGGCGGGGATTTATTTTTCAGAGCAGCGAAATTTACGGCGGCTTGAATAGCTGTTACGATTATGGTCCTTTGGGAATCGAACTGAAAAACAACATTAAGCGGCTGTGGTGGAACGCCATGGTCTATCAACGAGATGATATTGAAGGATTGGATTCCAGCATTTTGATGCATCCGCGGATCTGGGAAGCCTCCGGTCATGTAGAGGGATTCACCGATCCAATGGTGGATTGCAAAAAATGCAAGAATCGATTTCGTGCCGATCAGGTAGATTCTACTCCCTGCCCGCTTAAACCAAGTTTGACGGCAACAGAATGTGACGGCGAACTGACCGAGCCGCGCATGTTCAACCTGATGTTCAAAACCTTTATGGGGCCGGTGGAAGATGCCGCCAATATCGTTTATCTGCGTCCGGAAACAGCGCAGGGGATTTATGTGAATTTCCATAACGTGAGGGAAGCATCCCGCCAGAAGGTACCTTTTGGAATTGCCCAGATTGGCAAAGCATTCCGCAACGAAATTACGCCCGGCAACTTCATTTTCCGCACCCGCGAATTCGAGCAGATGGAGATGCAATTTTTCGTAAAGCCCGGTACTGATGAAGAGTGGTTCGAGTTCTGGAAAAATGAGCGACTAAAATGGTATGATGAATTAGGAATCAGAAAAGAAAAATTGTCATTACACCAACATGATGATAAAGAACTGGCTCATTACGCCAAAACCGCATTCGATATTGAATATGAATTTCCCTTTGGTGTGAGCGAAATCGAGGGAATACACAACCGCACCGATTTTGATCTGGCAAGGCATCAGGATTATTCCAATAAGGATATGCGTTATTACGATCAGGAGAATAATGACCGTTACATTCCTTATGTGGTGGAAACCTCCACCGGTGTTGACAGGCTGCTGTTAACGGTGCTGGTTGATGCCTATGAAGAAGAGGAAGAAAGAGTTGTTTTAAGATTGAAGCCCAAGCTGGCCCCGATTAAAGCAGCTGTGTTTCCGCTTGTCAAGCGGGATGGTATGCCGGAGATTTCTCATAAAATTATTGATGGACTTCGCGGGCACTTGAAAGCGTTTTATGATGAATCTGGTTCGGTGGGGCGGCGCTACCGCCGCCAGGATGAAGCAGGCACACCCTATTGCTTTACGGTGGATTCGCAAACGCTGGAAGACAATACTGTTACGGTGCGCGACAGAGACAGCATGGCGCAGGAGCGGATTTCTACCGATAAGATTTTGGAGTATTTGCGGGAGAGGTTGGGCTAACCAGTCTGCAACTATGAAGCTAAATGTAATTATAACCGGCGCAACCGGAATGGTTGGTGAAGGTGTGCTGCACGAATGCCTTCTTCATCCGGATGTTGAATCAGTATTGGTGATAAACCGTAAACCGTGCGGGGTAACACACGAAAAGCTGAAGGAAATTATCCATAAAGATTTTTTCAATCTTTCCCATATTGAAGATCAGCTTGTCGGATACAATGCCTGTTTCTTCTGTACCGGGATTTCATCGGTGGGAAAGAAGGAGGATGAATACAAACATATCACTTATGATTTGACGATGAACTTTGCCAGGGTTATGCTAAAGAAAAATCCTGATATGGTTTTCTGCTATGTTTCCGGTTCGGGTACTGACAGCACCGAAAAAGGAAGAATGATGTGGGCTCGCGTAAAAGGTAAAACGGAAAATGATTTGTTGAAACTTCCCTTCAAAGATTCTTATATGTTCAGACCGGGATATATTCAACCAACAAAGGGATTAAAGAATACCAAAAAGTTCTATAAACTATTCGTTCCGTTTTACCCGATTTTGATAATTATTTTTCCCAGATTCGTTGTTTCTCTGGAAGAGGTTGGTATGGCAATGATTAATGTTGCACTTTATGGATCAGATGAGAAAATATTGGAATGCCGTGAAATTGTTCAGCAATCAAAAAGATGATTCATTGAGTTCTTTCAGGATTTATACCTACTGCTCTTAAAGCCATCGTGAAAAGAACCGGAATAGATTTCATGACAAATATCTCTACGCATAGCTCGGTGATAGAATTTATGACGGGGTGATAATGTCATAAGTGAAATCGAAATGAGAAGGGATCACTGTTGGGGTGATAGTCTGAAAATTGAGGGTTGTGAGGCAAGCTTAACTTTCTGAGTTTTTTTTCATGCCCTCCGCTATCTTTAATATGTCTTTCATGTCTTTGGTCATTTTGCCTTTCACTGACTTTCCAATATCATCATTAAATAATCCCTGTTCCTCAAGAGTCACAAAGTCTTTATGAATAATTTGTAAAACAACAGCACAAGCGACAGCCCTTTCGGCAATTTGGGAAAGAAATTTCATCATTTCCTGTGAATCTTCTGCAACCTTAACCACCTCATTTAGCTGATTATTTTTTTTAGTTGTTATCCTTTGAAGCGCTAAGACTTTTATACTTAAATCATTTATTTTCTTGTTATTTTCAGCTTCAATCTCTTCTGTCTTCCTTGTTATGTAATTATTAATATCATCAGGATTAAATATCTTTTTCCCCATTTCAAGCACATCTTTGGCATACTGCATGTAGCCCTTCATGTTGTTAATAATATTAGAGTCAATTTTCAACTTGTGTCCAAGCACTATCATATAAATCATAAAGGCTAGCACCATAAGTTCTTTAATTTGCGACCAGTCCATTTTTCCACTCCTATCCTTTAAATCTTATGTTTGTTGGAGTATAATTTATTGCCCAAGCGAAACCTATTCCAAAAATATAAAGATTTCTAGAACGTAAAACTATCACATCGGCACCAGCAGCACCGGGCAGGAGACCAGATGCTGCCAAATGCTCATATCTCCTCACCTCATTTTGGCATCGATGCCTATTTCTGGCGTCCCTCTTCTTCGGCGGTTTGATCTGCAACTTCATCCTTCATTTGCATAACGACCGTCTTTTCCTTTGCAATTGCTGCTTCCAATTGCTTTACCTTTTCTTCCGCAACCTTGATTTTCTCTCTCCTTTTCATCAGCTCTTCTTCAGTCTTAAACGCACCCGCTTTCTCTTTCCGGGCAAGGTCCTCTTTGGCTGCTTCCAGCTTTTGCCGGGATTCTTCGAGAACTGCCTCGCTTTTTGTAACCTCATCTTCCACTTCTTCCACTTTGGTTTTTACTTTAGCACGAGCTTCTTCTGATCGCCATTGACCAAACTCTCTGCCGGAAAGCTCCCCCTTGTTTTTTCCATAAGCAGCTCCCTGGTCGGGATGTTCTTCTTCCTGAACTTTTGATTTTTCCTTCAGAGAACTTCCGCTCTTTGGCCCATCAGACTTCATTTTTTCGGATTGTTGCTCTTTTACTTTTTCTGCTTCCTTGCTTACCTGCTTCTTTTCTGCTTTATCCCGGTCTTTTTCTTTTTTGGTTTTCTCCTGCTGAGTCTTCTTGGCGGAATTTGGTTGGTCAGCATCTTGCGCGAGAAGATTTGCGGCAGGAAATATAGCCGCCAATAAAATAGATAATACAATTACTCTGATATAGTTCTTCATGACTTCTGCCTCATTTTTGTTATTGGTGGATTATGATTTGGTTAATTATCTTCTGATAATTCATCAATCGCTCTTTGGGTTTCCTCAGAAATCGACTGTAACTTCTGTGAAGACTCATCCAATTTATTTACAATGGAGTCTGCGGTTGCTGTTGTTTCTGCCACGGCTTCAGTTTCGGATTGTGGTTCTTGTTGTGATTCTCCGGTTCCACCACAACCGATCAAAATAACTGAAATCAAGACAATCAAAGATGCTTTAAAATTGATCATTTCTACTCCTTGCTTATGGTGATTAATTTTGTAAAGCGATGTTACAATGGTATGGACCAATATTTATTGAGCTATTTAGTCGCGTCATACTAAATATAAGGAAAATTTAGCAAATAGGGAAGTTTCCGACTGTTGGAATTTCATGCAAATCTACTGCTACATAGGCACCAGCAGCACCGGGCAGGAAACCATATCAGCCACATGTTCATCTGTGGAATCGGTTATTGCTGCCAGAAACCTGTTCTTATGGTGATGACCGATGATCAGCAGATCGGCGGGTTTGGTGGCTTTAGCGATCTCCTCGGAATAGTTGTCACTTTCTTTTATGGTAATCTTAACTTCGGCTGCTTCCTTTTCAAAACCGGCGTTACTGATCCATTCGCGGATGTCTTCCTCGGTATGCCGGGGTATCGAAACCCGGGTCATGTGCGCCTTGCCGGCGCCAACGTCGTTCACATGAAATACCGCCATTTCGGCCCTGAGTTCTTTCTTCAGCCGCATCGCTTCACGAATGACTGTCTTTTCTTCTTCTTTGCCTGCCAGCGCGAGGAAAATTTTTTGGTAGGGCATGAATACCTCCTACAAAATTTGATCACTGTGAACTCAATATAATACTATTGCCCTGATTCAACAATGAAAACCCGAATCGTATCGCTGGCTGAGGAGCAGAACAATCCATATCCGCCCTGTACAATTTGATTGTACTGTTCGCCAGGACGCTGTTCGCCAAACAAAATTCCCTGCTTGTAATTGTAATAATTCGCATCCATCGCCGAAACAATAATGGAGTGCCAGCCGGTCCAGTTGAAATACATCCAATTGATACGGGCATACTTAAATGTATTAGACGCCCACCAAATGGCTGGATTCTCCCGGTCTTCGATTTTTCCCTTTAATATTTCCGCGATGTTGCGGTCATCGTCAATAAAGTTTTCCGCCGTTGCCGTATCTGCCAATGAAGTCACCCGATATATCTGAACGTTGGGATCATCGTAATTGGGCCATTCCAGGGTGAAAAAAGCCTCGGATACCCAGCTATCCCCAGGAATAAATTGTATGGTATCCCCCTCCTGCGCTCCAATGGGATTAAATTGAAAAGGTTGCGGGACAATTGTTCGAGAGGTAACTCTTTCTCCATCTGCAACGGCTTCTAACGAATATATTTGACCCGCCTGCACTCTATAGGTTGTGTCCGGGTAATAAAAGGCACCCTTAAAATCGCTATATTCATTTAGCTGAACACCATTTATGGTTACCATCGCCCCCTCCGCCCAGGAATCGTCATACCTTTCGGTGATGTCCTCTGTCCAACTGACAAAAATCGAATCGATCGGATTACCGGCGTTGAGCTGCCCGTTAATCACCAGTTTTCTTTCGAATTTCGGTTCGTTGGTGCTTTCACAGCTCAGAAAGATCAGAACGAGAAAGATAATTAAGGCGAAAATCACTTTTGTCTGAAAATTTATTTGCATTGAGTGTTCTCCAATCTTCATTAGCTCTTAGATTGCATTTCAATATTTGGAACTCATCCCCCAACCCCCTCTCTTGCCAAGAGAAGGGGAGAGAAACTTCGATTTTTCAAGTCCATCTCTTTTTTAAGAGAGGGATTTAGGGTGAGTTCCTTTTTAGGTTATCTACATTTTGCAAAGCTTTTTTAGATCACATTATAAAATTGATGCAAGAATCAACTCAAGGTTTCAACCGGTTCAATTTTAAAACTCAACATTTATCCCAATTGTTGGGATAAGCGGCAGCATGGTAATCACATCCCGTGTGGCGGGATTATCATTGAAGTCCCAGTTATAGAAAAACACATTTTCCCGATTCAGCACATTGACCACCTGCAAATCAGCGGCCCAGTTTTTCCCAAACCATTTAAAGCGCTTGGTCAGAGAAATATCCCAGCGCACGTAGGCCGGATAGCGGAACGCATTGCGATCACTGTAGATTATTCTTCTTTCATTTGCGCCATTATCTTTTTCCAGATACGTCGCTATCGCACGGGTATATGGGAATCCGCTCCCATAATTAAGTCTGCTTCCCAAAGACCATTTTTTACCCAATCCGTAGCTCAGCAGGATATTCAGATCATGACGCCGGTCAAAGGAAGCGTAGTATTCATTTCTATCCAATTCGTTCCTGGCCCAATTCAGGGTATAACCAAGCCAGCCGCTCAACCTTCCGTATTTTTTATGTAGAAAGAACTCGATCCCGTAGGAATAGCCCTGAGTGGGAACAAAAAGCTCATCAACTTGGATGTCGCTTCCCAGCCTTTCATCAACCGCCGAGCGGGATTCTCGGTAAGTCAGCATATTATCCAGAGTTTTATAATATGCCTCAATCTGAAGGTTGGTAGTGCCCCATAGCTCCCGTTCATAGCCAAAAATGTAATGGACGGATTCTCCAGCAGGAACAGTATTATCAATTGCGAACCAATCATTGATAATAGTTGGGCTGAATTCATCTCTCACGGTAAAAATAAATTGGCGATAAATTCCTGTGGAAAAATTTAGATATTCACCTCGCCTTAATCGGTACTTGAGCGCGAGGCGAGGCTCGATGAAGATATCATCAACTTTGCCTGAAAAATAACTAAGTCGAAGACCGGGTTGAACCATTAAGCGCTCACTCAACTTCCGGTCATTTTGAATGTACAAAGCAGACTCACTGGGTTCCTGATCGATTGAAAGAAGTTCCTGATTGTCGTAGGAACTGTTATAGGTGAAAGAAAGCCTTTTAAATTCTAATCCGAATTTGTAGCTATTCTCCTGGGAATGAAAGTAGCTCATATCTCCGGTCAGGGTATAATCGAGGATCACGTTTCTGCTGTCAATTCCCTGGCTTCCACCCAAAACCACCTTGGTACGAAAACGGCTGCCGGCAACCATGAAATGCGAAAAGAGACGCGGTGAAAACACATGCTGCCAATGGGCCGAGAGGGTACGATTCCCCCATTGAAGGTTGAATTCATATTCATCCCAATCCAGAACATCTTCACCAAAATAACCGCTGAAAGTCAAACGGTCATAAGGCGACAGATCCTGGTGAAAGCTGCCCTGAAAATCGTAAAAGTAATATGGGAATTCCTCTCCGATAAGTTTGGCTGCTTGATCTACATAAGTGCGACGACCGGCGATCAATAATGCGCCGTTCTTAACCGGGGACTCCAGCGACAAACGACTGCTCAATAAACTGACTCCGGCGCTACCGCTAAATCTTTTCCGGTTTCCTTCTTTGCTAATTACATTTAATACCGAGGACATTCGCCCGCCGTATTCCGCCGGGAATCCTCCTTTTATGAATCGCGCATCCTTAATAGCGTCCATCAGAAAGTTGGAAAAAAGACCGCCGAGATGGGAGGGATTGTAAACCGTAATTCCATCGAGCATGATTAAATTCTGATCGGTATTTCCACCGCGTACCACCAGCCCGGTGCTAAAATCGGATTCCGCAATAATTCCCGGAAGCGCCTGAAGGGTTCGAAAAAGATCCACCTCGCCAAATTGAGGCGCCTGGCGGATGGTCTTAGTAGACAATTCGATCTTGCTGATATTAATATCGCGCTCCATGGCTTCGGCCTCAGCAGTCACCTTTACGGCTTCAGCCTCAAGAGGTCTTGGTGCGAGGCTGATATTGAGAAACACATTTTCACCCGGTCGAACCCTCAACTCAGTTTCAAAATTTTGGTATCCTAAGTAGGCGCACACCAAAATGTACTGTCCCGGGTATACGGGATGAATTGCAAAATAACCTTCATCATTTGTTGAGCTGCCCAGCGGCTGATCTTTCAAAAATATGTTAGCGCCGATTAGCGAGTAACCATTAGTGCTGTCAGTGACGAACCCGGAAATTGTGACCGGTTGGGAATAGAGCGAGGAAATGGAAAATATGATTAACAAGGGGAGCAGCTTAATCTTTGCAAATTGGTTCATAATTTGAGGACCTAACGCAGTTTACTTTGACAACTGTTCCGTTTTAAGTTAATTCAAAACGCTGAAATTTAAAGATGGTTTCTATTAAAAAAAATTGCTGAGTTAATCCGACAACTCCTTAGACTTCCGGCCAAATTGTCTGTGTTTTCCCAAGCCAGATCCAGCTAATGAAATCAACTAATGGTGGTTCCCCTTTGAGCTCGCGAAGAAGCTTATTTACCTGACCTCTATGATACGTGCTATGTGAGATAACCTGCAACATGGTTTGGGCGAGCGTTGCAGGAGAAGGAGGCTTTCCCAAAAATTCTTCAATACGATCTCCCCAAGGGGGATTTACAATCCCTTCTAAAGACGATTCATCAATTCTATCAAGATATTCCCATAGATTATTATAGTACTTCTGCCCCCATTGAGAAACATCCTTTATTTTTCCAAAGTCGGTCGCTTTTGGTAAATCCAGTGGTTGATTTAACCATATACGAAGATAGGCGTGCTGGACGGCATGAATATGATAGAGAAGCTCCTGCAGCCGCAAATCATTGTTGGAATCAGACAGTTTTAAAACCGAATTCCAAACCAAACCATCCGCCCAGTGCATGTGTTGAAAGAGTTCCTGAATACTGGTAAGCATTAATAAAAACCCTCTTTGTCTAACGTTATTGACTTTTTGGTATTCTTCCCCCTCCGCATTTCTTCATTATCTTATACCTCTCAGCAGCAAGAACCACTCGCATTAATTTCCTGGTTTTCCAAAAGAGTGGCGGAAGGTTTACAGTCAAATGGACCGTAATGCGTTGACCTGTTTCCGATAATCTCAAAATAATCCGAATAGCGTGTTTCCTGAAGCATCGCTGCGGTGTTGCCGCAAACGAGCATCGGTTTTCCTGCAATGAAAATATGATGATCGTCCAGCACAAACCGGTGCGGGGATTCTGGTAGATTTCCCTTATAAGTGGCTACCTGACCATAATCCTCACATAAATCTTCAAGACTGTCCAATTTGAATACCCGTATGGTCATGGAATAAAAATCGACCATGCCGATTTTTGCGTCTATCTCCGGATCATCGAGACTTACCGCCCGTTTGGAAAAAATCCGGTAATCGGGGCAGCCGATCTCCTGCAAAATTCTGCGGAAATCCTCAATGTATAGCGCACCCGCTAAGCATTCTCCAAGCAGAACCGGATCATTTTTCATCCCTTGCGGAACTCGGCGTCCGGAAAAAATATCGGAAAAATAGAGCTCGCCTCCCGGTTTTAGTACCCGAAAAATTTCGCTAAAGACAGATTTCTTATCTGAAGATAGATTAATCACGCAATTTGAAATTACAACATCGATGGAGTTATCTTCAATGCCTGCCGATCTTAAATCCTCGATGTAGCCCTTGCGAAAATCCACATTCGGTTTGTTATAACCAAATCGCTTCGTTTGAGTATCAAGGTACTTCCGGGCAATATGCAGTTGTGAATCGGTCATGTCTATGCCGATTACAAGACCATCGGGACCTACCAGTTTTGACACCAAGTACACATCTCGCCCGGTGCCGCAGCCAAGATCCAAAACCGTCTTTCCTTCCAGAGCAATTGGAATGGGGGAACCACAACCATAAAATTTCTCCAGGATTTCCGGTTCAATCTCTCCCAGAATTTCGCGGTGCTTTTCGGGAAGCGAGTCCGGCATACAACATGCGCTCGTTCTTAGATCGCGTTTGTCATTTAGCTGTCTTCCGTAATATTCTTCGACAAGCTCATGGGTCTTCTTTCCATTTCCTTCGATTGACATGCTGATGCTCCTTGCTCTTTATCTAAGACTTGAGTTGATTATGACTTTTTACTTTCAATGATTTTTTCGTGGACCTGTTCCATTCCAGCCCAACGGCTGAAACGAAAATTAGGGTAAGAATTTTTGTGCCTGCCAGAACGACGCCCCGTATTGTCCCGGAAACTTTTGATTTACCAATTCGCTTTCGGTAGCTCACCGGCACCTCAATAACGCGCACGCCTCTTTGCGCTGCTTTAATCTGCATTTCGACTGTCCACCCGTAATTCGGGTCCTTCATATCAAGGGCTTTAAGCGTTGACAAGCAGATGGCGCGAAAAGGTCCCAGATCGGTAAATCGTACCTTCCAGAATAATCGAATTAGTTTACAGGCAAGCCAATTGCCAAAACGCGCCTGGGGAGACAGGGCGCCCTTTTGTGCCTGCCCGAGTACCCTTGAACCGATCACCAAATCGGCTGAGCCATTAATAACCGGATCCACAAGACTGGGCATCTCTCCGGGGTAATCGCTGTAATCTCCATCCAGGAATACCACAATATCAGGATTATCTAAATTAGCGATACCCGTCAAGCAGGCGCGCCCATAGCCCCGCCGGGGTTCAAATAAAACTTTTGCCCCGGCTGATTGAGCGACATCGGCAGTTTCATCCTCCGAACCATTGTCGACAACAATGACTTCATCCACCCAAGCGGGGATTTCCGAAATTACTTTACCGATGGACCGCTCTTCGTCCACCGCGGGAATAATGACCGATATTCTGAACTTCTTTCTCATCTGTGACTTCGGGTTACCGTGCAAGTTGTACCGGTTTATTGCGGGAATTGAACCAATCTCTAGACAGCAGTATCCAAATGGGCACGAATTGAAACCATACCACTCCATTATTGAACAGCGAGACCATCCCGCGCGGTTCGAGATAAAATCGCAAATAATATAATGGCAATAGTGCCGTCAGAATTAAAAGCGAAAACGTTCGTTTCATTGTTAAAAAAGGAATCACCCAGACAAAATACCAGGGGAATTGCGTCGGGCTGATTAAGAAGCCGGCAGCAACGATTACCAAACATTGATTTATGAAATTCGTACCGTTTTCTCTTTTGCGCAGAATTAAGAACAGTATCAGAATTGCCAGGATTCCCAATACCGTTATTCTGCCCGCAAATTGGCCGAGTCCGGGATGAATCCCGACAGCAGGCAAAATGAATTCCCACATCCAAACCACTGCCATAAAGAAAGCGTCATTGTTCTCCCAACTCTTTGCGTAAATCTGAAAGCCCGAAGTGTTATCCACGCCCGAGATTCGAATCGGAACAAAAAGAGCGACGCTAATCAGTGCAAACACCACGAAAAACAGGATCATTCTTTTATAATCAGGGTAAATGCGCTTCAAAAAGAATGGCAGCAACAGGACCGGCCACAACTTGACGCCGATTGCAAGTGCCAACAAAACAGAAGAAAGCAAATGTCGGTTTTTAAGCAAAAGCAAAACTGCTCCAAAGACAAACGGAATGATCAGAATATCCATATGCCCCGAATTGAAAATTTCTTTAACGAGCAGCGGATTCCACCAATACACTGCTACCCAAAAAGGGCCAAGGTTAAAAAATCTTAACAAACTCAGAAGCAAAATCAGGTTGATAATATCAACTATTAAAAGGACAAATCTCCAGCCGAATACTTTCCACGGGCTTAATAAATGTGCAACCACAAAAAAACCTTGGCTGACCGGCGGGTAAATGGTTCGCAGGTAGGGATGATTAATCCTCTTTACTACCTCACCGGATTCGACCGCTAATTCTTTCAGAGCGGGGGGAATATTCGGATCATCTTCAATTACGGACTGCGGGGCATAGGTATATGGGTTCATTCCTTTGGCAGTTACTGCTCCATCCCAAAAATAGCGGAAATAATCATCCTCCAAAATCGGTGTGGAAAATACCATGATTATTCGCAGCCCAACCCCGATAGCAATAATCCATATCATCAAATTTTTTTGAAGCTGTGCTTTTTCAACAAACCGGATCAAGTACAGATAAATGATCCCGGCGGCAACCAGAACGGATGTCATTAATAATACCGGCTTCTTTAGTGGCTGCATATCGTATCCAAAACCCGAAGAGATAAAAGCGAGGAAAATGAAAATCCCGCACAACAGCAGACCGGAAATTATCCAAATATTACTTTTCAAATTAAGCCGGAAGGGATGAGAATTTGATGAAATCACTTTGGAGCAGAGATTTAGGTTTTTTGAATAGCAAAGGATGACAGCGCTATATATAAAAATCCAAATTGAAACAAAAGGAAAAACGGTAGAGACAAATAAAGACCTTTGAGAAGGAAATAAACCATTCCGTAAGAGAAATAAAGTGCAAAAAAGAATTCAAAAAAATACAGGTAGTTTTTACCGGATTGGTACCCTTTTCTTTTCCAGGTGCCGCGCCGCCCTTCAATGCGGAACTTTGGCGTGCGCTTAAACTCGCTTTTGTGACCCAATAGTGCTTCCAGCGCCGCTCTACCGTTATTTAACGATAACCCAATTCCGAAAGACATCAGCAGTGGGACGTAGAAAATTTGCGGCCACAGTCTTCCGATAGAATCCTTTATCGCAGTTGTGTAATACACAATTATTGAAAGGGTGGCTGAAAAGAATACGAAGAGATAAAGGAGCAGAGGCCACTTCCAGTTCATTTCCAATTGAAATTTTAGAATGGGTATTATAAACAAGGAAGGGATAATCATTAATAAATAAGCGAAATTGTTGCTCAGGTGAACTATGGCTTCCAGACGAATATGAAATGGGAAGCCCGATCTCCAAATACGGGGAATTAATTTTAGTGCGGTTTGAACAGAACCTTTTGCCCAGCGATGCTGCTGGCTCTTATAAGCATTTATCTCAATCGGAAGTTCTGCGGGACTAACCACATTAGGGAGGAAAGTGAATTTCCAGCCGGCAAGCTGAGCCCGGTAACTCAAATCAAGATCTTCGGTTAAGGTATCATGCTGCCATCCGCCGGCATCCACAATTGCCTGGCGGCGCCAAATGCCCGCAGTACCGTTAAAATTAAAAAATCTTCCCGACCGATGCCGGGCAAGATGCTCGATCAGGAAATGCGCGTCGAGCAATATCCCCTGAAGGCGCGTCAACAAGGAGTACTCCCTGTTAACATGCCCCCATCTGGTTTGCACCATTCCGATGCCGGGCTGCAGCAGGTGGGGTATGGTTTTCTTTAAGAAATCCGGGTTGGGTACAAAATCAGCGTCAAAAAGAGCGATAAATTCGTCGCTGGTATGATTCAATCCGTATTCCAGCGCACCGGCCTTAAAACCGTGGCGATTCCCGCGCCGCAGATATTCGATATTAAATCCTCTCTTTGCTAGAAAACAAACCAGGCGCTGCGCTAATCTGCTGGTGGCATCCGTTGAATCGTCCAAGACTTGAATGTTGAGTTTTTCTCTGGGATAGTCAAAGTCAATAATGGAACGAATCAGTCTTTTCAGAACATATTTTTCGTTGTAAATGGGAAGCTGCACCGTAACCGGCGGCCACACTTTGGGAGGGGAAGGATTGACCAGCGCCCGGTTCTTGTGTTTATTATAGATGCCCAGCAGAAAGAATTTGTGCAATCCGAAAAATGCCAAAACCGCAATCGCAAGAGAATAAAGTATCAAGAATACTATGTTTTGTAATTCAATTTGAGCATTCATTTTGCATCAGAGTCCCAGCATTTTTGGTAAGTAGAATCCGCGACCGAATTTCTCCTCCAGTAATCCGTCATGAGTGTGTGGTCCTTTTGGCTCTCGTCGTCAATTCTTTGGCTTTGGCTCCCGACCCGCTCTTATATGACTGCCGCTCACGCCAATTGCCTTTTCATTACTCAATACTTTCAATACTGCTATTCACCAATTTCAAATTAAAAATTGTCAGCTATAATAAACCAAAAACCTATCAAATTTATCACGCAAAAATAAGATTTTTAAAACTTGTAAGCCGAAGATGAAAAGATAATACGCCAGGCCTTTTCACTGCTTTGACGGGGGATGAAACATGAGACATTATCAAAATTTCTAAGCATCTTTGATCTCTAAGCCGCCGAACAAAACCAACCCTTTGACAACTAAAGTGCCTTTTGTTGATGCGCCGGGTTTCGGGGGATTTTTCCGGGCATCCTCAAAACCGCCAAATATGGGCAATCCTTTTGTGACAATCATCCAATCCTTGGGGACATATATTTCGGTGCCACCAAACATAACCAAAATATCCAGCACGTTGCTGCCCTCCGCCAATTTTGCATTTTCACAATACAAGTCGATGCCGCCAAAAATAGCAGTAATATTTCCGCCCTGAAAATTATCCGATGTTATCCGTTTTTCTTTTCCCCCAAAAATTGCAACATGATCAATTGTATCATCACTTATTGTATCTCTTTTTCTTCCCGATTCGTTCAGTATTACTTTATTATAGATAATTCTCGCCCCTATTAAAATGAGTACTAACGGCCAGAATCTCCATATATCCCTGAAATAAATTATATCTGTACTTAAAAGAAATAGAATAGATCCACCAATGATAAATAGCGTGCTGGCATAAACATCCCTAAATCCGGAACTAAAAAGCCGGTAAACTCCGATTGCAACCAATATGAGGGGCCAATACTCCCATAATCCATCTATATAAAAAATATTAAGATTATCCAGCAGCAAAAATATTCCAACAATTATTGAGATAATGCTGAACCAAAAAGTAGGTCCTGTTCCGATACTGCGATTAGTCATTTTGTTGTACCTTACTATTTAAGTTCCAGGTTAAAAGGGGATTAGTCATTCACAAACGTTTAATAAGAAATATTTTAAAGAAACGTACCAGTGATTCATTACAAAATCAATTGATACTATTTTTAGTTTGAATATTAATAAAGTTGTTCCGGTAAGAAAACTGCCGAGACCCAATTTTTAAATCGTGTATTCGGGGTTTGTAAAATACAGCAAGCATGTGCAGATTGTAGCTATCCACATTTGCATTTTTTATCCATAACCAATTATGATTTTGCTTAAAAGATAAATAAAATATTTTTTAAAAATAGGCAAAATCGGTAAGCGGGAGAAATTTATCGGTGAATTGTTTCGGACAAGAAGGCGGGTTAAGGGCAGATTAAAGAACAATTTTCTTTTCAATCTCGGACAAGTCGCCCAATACCCTTCGTTCCGGCAATTATTACCTCCGATGCCAAACCCAAAAACAAACCATTTTCAACAATCGCGGCTTGTTTGCTCAAATTCTTGTTGAGTTGATCCAGATTTTGGATCGGCCCAAAATTACAATCTAAGATTATATTTCTCTCGTCCGTTCTAAATGCATTGCCCGTTGAATCCAATCGTAATTTAACTTTGGCTCCCAATGATTCTAAATGATTCCACAGGGGTTTATGCCCAAATTCGAATACTTCCACCGGCACGGGCCATTTCGTCCCCAGCCGGGGTGACAGCTTGGACTCGTCTATAATTATCAAGACCCGTTTGCTTGCCTGCGCTATTATTTTTTCGCGAAGCAGCGCGCCGCCGCCGCCCTTGATCAGATTCAAGTCAGGATCTACCTCGTCCGCCCCATCAATAGTAATATCAATAAGCGGGTGTTCCTGAAGTGTGGTGAGTGGAATCTTTAATGCACGGGCTTCTGCCTCTGTTGTTTGCGAACTCGGAATGCAGAAAATATTTGTTAACATTTCCTTTTTTACCAACTCCCCAATCTTTCGGATTGCGAATTGCGTAGTGCTGCCGGTTCCCAAACCGACGATCATCCCATCCCGAACGGATTCAACTGCTTTTTCAGCAGCCTGTTTTTTCAATTCATCAAACGAGTGGTTCAAAAATTCTTCCCTCTTCCTCTATTTTGACTTTTTTGTTGACCGGGTTTGGACCGAGATAATTAATGACAACGTTTCCGTACCGGGATTTTCTCTATAAATACTCGCATTGGAAATATGATGAAAGGCTATTCCCGCCATCAGTTTGTCAAAAATCCAGTAACCTATCTCAACCCCGGATCGAAATTGAAGAGCCCCTCCCAGATCTTTTTTACCGCCGTTATGAAAACCCCCTACAGCAAAATTCGGTATTACGGTAAAACGCTTACCGACTTGTTCAAATATATTAAAACCCCCCAAAACATAGGTACTACCATCTCCAAAAACCATCATTCCCAATAATGGAGAAAAAATCAAATATCTCTTTTGAAAACGATATTCAAAACGGCTTTCAACGAGACCGGTTTCATTCCCAATGCCCGCTACCCCTAAACCGACGCTTGATAAATCTTTGTCTGCTGCATAAGATAAACTTTGTATCTGCAATAAGAAAAATACAATAGAGAAAAGAACTCTTTTAATCATCTATTTTGTCCCGTTCAATAACTTGTGTGCATCTGAAAGAATCAATTGCGAATGCTATCCTTCCCACCCATTGGAAGTCAAAATATTATAGTTCGATAACTTAGCTTTAAATCTAAGAATTCAAATATCGAATTCCACTTTTTTTTGAATTAGGAAATCTTTTTAGGCTCGGCTTTTTGGTAACAAAAGTTCCGATCTAACCGTACCCAATTTAATGTTGATATAATCTATTCCAACATATTTGTATTAACTGAATGGGAAGTTCATTATGCTCCGCTTTGTTATCGTTTCTTTTCTTACCTTATTTTACACACTTTCTTTTTCTCAATCCGACACAATCTCTACAGCGCCGCAGGACGAATTTAAGCCCAATGTTATGCCGGTTTTGAATGTACAACGTATTCAATCATCGATCGAAATTGATGGAGATTTAGACGACTCCGGATGGGTCGGTGCCGCAAAGGCCGCTAACTTCACAGAAACTTGGCCAGGCGATCAGATAAAGCCGCCCGTAGAAACCGAAGCGCTGATGACTTATGACAACAACCACCTCTACATTGCATTTAAATGTTATGATAATCCTGAGACAATACGCTCGTCACTTCGGGACAGGGACGAATGTTTTTCGGACGATTACATAGGGATTATTCTTGACACATATGGGGACGCCGCCTGGGCTTATGAAATATTTGTTAATCCATTGGGCATCCAGGGCGACCTGCGTTGGACGCCGGATGGAGAGGATATTACGTTTGATATCATTTTCAAATCCAGCGGAAAAATTACTGCGGAGGGGTGGCAGGCAGAATTAGCTATACCTTTTAGTAGTTTGCGTTTCCCGAACAAACCGGTACAGACGTGGAAGGCTACTTTTTGGCGAAACCGCCCCAGAGAAAGCAGACAGCGTTCCACGTGGGCAACCATTGACCGGGATAATCCTTGCTTTCCATGCCAGTTTGGAACCATAACAAATATCAAAGGCGTAAAGGCGGGAAGCGCGCTGGAATTGCTTCCCTCAGTGGTCGGTTTTCAATCCGGCGCATTAAATGATCTGGACGACCCGGATTCTGGATTTAAGAACGAAGACCCGGACGATGAAGCCTCGTTAGGTATTCGATATGCCTTTACGCCAAGCATCGGCGCGGAGCTTACCTTTAATCCGGATTTCAGCCAGGTGGAATCTGATGCGGAGCAAATAGATGTGAATACCACGTTTGCACTATTTTATCCTGAAAGAAGGCCCTTCTTTCAGGAAGGAAGCGATTTATACAATACATGGTTCGATGCTGTTTACACGCGTTCCATCAATAATCCATTGGCGGCTACAAAACTAACGGGCAGGCTCAATCGAACAAGCATAGGTTTTATTTCTGCCCTGGATGAAAACACTCCAATAATTTTGCCCTTCGAGGAGAACAGTGAAGTATTGAGTACCGATAAGAGAAGCGTTTCTAATATTCTACGGGTAAAAAGAACTTTTGGCAAGGATTCCTATATTGGTGGACTGATGACAGATCGCAGATTCGAGGACGATGGCTCGGGTACATTATTTAGTGGGGATGGAATTATTCGCTTTCACAAAAATTACCATTTTGAATTTCAGGGCTTGTTCAGTCATAACGAGGAGCCCGGCGACACATCTTTAACAGAAGATATCGATGACCACTGGTTTGATGATAAGAAATATACTGCGAAATTTGATGGTGAATCTTTTTCAGGTAATGCTCTCTATGCTAGCCTAGAGCGTGATTCGAAATTTTGGGATTTTGATATTGATTATTTGCAGGCAAGCCCGACTTTTCGAGCTGATAACGGATTTGTCACTCAAAACAATTATAGGAAAGCAGCACTCTGGACGGGATTTGGTATTTTTCCCAATACGAAAACCTTTGAGGAAATCCACCCCAGTGTCAATTTTGCTAAAATTTGGAACTACGATGGAATTCATAAAGACATATGGATCCGACCTGAAATATATTTAGGATTTAAAGGGCAAACCTATGTAAGCCTAGCATACCTCGCAAGCGCAGAGAGATTTCACAACATATTATTTTCCGGAATCCGGCGGTGGGAGTTATATACCGAAAGTAATTTTAATGAATTCATTCGTGGTGGATTTTATACCTCTTATGGCACTTCCATTGCACGGGGTGAGGATCCTCCCGTTCTTGGAAAAAATGGATTATACCTGGAGGTATGGGGCACATTCAAACCAACAACGCGATTCATAATCAGCCCATCACTGCTCTATTCACAACTTGAGCACCCGGATACAGATGAGATCCTATTTTCCGGTTATATTTTTCGAAGCGGGATCAATTACCAATTTACCCGGGAATTATTTTTGAGATTAATCGTTCAGTATAATAATTTTGGGGATGACCTTTCCATTGAGCCGTTACTTACCTACAAACTAAATCCATTCTCAATTTTTTATATAGGCTCTACAATGGGCTATCAGGAATTTGGCGATGATTTTGCGCGCACCTCGAGACAATTCTTCCTAAAGTTTCAATACTTGTTTCGCATTTAGCCAAAAAGTCCTCAATCAATAAAATCCGCGATTTCAGATAATTCCTTCTTTCTAATGGCGGGAACTCTGGCATCTTTTGCCGGATAACCCACAACCAGTATTAGAAATGGCTTCTCATTGGGGGGGCGATTGAGAATTTTGTTAAGAAATTTCATGGGCGCCGGGGTATGGGTTAGTGTTGCTAAACCCGCGTGGTGAAGAGCTGTAATAAGGATACCGGCTGCAATTCCAATCGATTCCTGAACATAATAATTTTTTAATTTCCGGCCGTCGGGAGTCACTTCATAGCTCTGACTAAAAATGATAATTAGAAAAGGAGCCTCCTCGAGAAATGGCTTTTCCTCATTGGTTCCAAGGGGAGCAAGCGCTGCCAGCCAGTCCGCGGGAGCCCGATGCGCATAAAACTCGAGCTCCTCCTTTTCTGCCGCAATTCTGATCTTTTTTTTGATTGCCCGATTACTAACGACAACAAAATGCCAGGGCTGCCGGTTGGCGCCATTGGGCGCCGTGGCGGCAGCCTTGAGACAATTCTTTATGATTTCCTGGGGAACCGGACGGTCAGAAAAATCTCTCACTGTCCTCCGTTTTTGAATGTTCCGCATAAATTCTTTGGAACGTTCTTTCATTTCTTCCAGGGGATATTCATGGTATTGTGAATAGGGAATGAATTTGGGTTTTAACATAGATAATTCCCCCTTTCTGAACTTTCAGATGAATCAAATCGACGCATGTCGAGAATTCGACATTAGTGTCGGGCTATACTCCACCAATGCAGATTGCTTCAATAAATTATTGTTGCGGAAGCAAGAATAAATGGCAGCCAGATCGTTAAAGTCGTTATTTATATGGGTGAATTCCGTCCGCGATGATAAAGAAAATAAAACCGCCTTTTTTTGAAACTTTGGCATCTGAATTGCGGTTATAGTAATTGTATTCATACTTACCTCCATTAGTAAAAAGCAGGCCCACCTGGATGTAGGCCTGCTTTTGATTTTATCACTCCATTGAATCAATTTCTACTGTGCATTTGCTGCTGTTCCCGAAGCGGTTACCATAAGCATCCCATCACGAATCACCTCATAATCCAAATCAACCCCCACAACCGAGTTTGCCCCTAAGTCGGATGGCTTCGCTGCCATCTCACTAATCGCGATTTCCCGCGCCTTAATTAATTTCGATTTGTAAGCTGCTAATCTGCCGCCAACAATATCGGTAATACTTGCAAAAATATCCCTGATGATATCGGCGCCCATAATCGCTTCCCCCGCAACTACGCTGTTATACTGGATAATTTTGCCGGGGGTGGTCGTAATGGTCATTCGTTTCTCCTTAGTTTACTGTTTTCCTCAATCCAATCCGGCAAATCTGCTATGGATTGCATTAATAAATCCGGTTTGGCATTCACACTCAAAAGGGTTTCTTTTGTGAACTTCCCGGTTTGCACGGCGATGGCGTATAACCCGGCTTGTTTGCCGCCCTTGATATCGCTCTCCAAGTCATCCCCGATGATGGCGACGTTTTGGGAAGGTAGATTCAATTCCTTCAGGGCATGTTTAAAATACTCTTTTTGAGGTTTACCGACGATGATAGCCTTTTTGCGGGTAGCATATTCAAGTGCCGCCACAATTGCACCGGCATCAATCACAAGATCACTGCCATCTTTCCAATAACGATTCCTTTGTAAAGCAAGCATTTTGGTTCCACCCATTATTAGTTGGAAGGCATGATTTAATTTTTTGTAGGTTAAATCATCTCCCAAATCGCCCAAAACGATGTATTCGGGATCGTTGGCAGTTACTCTAAATCCTTTAAATTCGCGATAGGCGTCTCCCCGCAAAAACAGGTAAATCGACTCTATTTTATGATCGATTAACCATTGTCTTGCCGCATAAGTCGCCGAATATATTTGTTCAATATTCACCTTAAAACCCATGGTATAGAGATAGCTCTGCAATGCATAGCGGCTTTTGCGTGTGGTATTGGTCGCCAAAAGGAAGGGAATCTCATGCCGTCGCAAATAGTTGATTGCTTTAATGGCTCCTGCGATACGTTCTTTACCGGTATACAGGACGCCATCTATATCGATTAGAAAGCCTTTTATACTATCCGGGGAGCTTTTAGCGCTGATCATTTAATGAACCAACCATTGCAAGATGTGTGATAAGATTTTTCATGCTGATTCCACGGATAAGGGAGGAATCAAATCTTGGTAAAATATGAAGAGCAAAAAACCATGGAAAGATATTTACAAAATTCTAAAACAGCCTTCCTCCCAGTTCAACTTTGATTTCAAAACTCGAGTGATTTTTCTTCTGGGCAATTTCCTCCGCGAAATAGATAATCCGGTACTGTGGACGAATGGATATAAAATATTTTTCTCTATTCGTAATGTCTGCTCCGACTCCGATTACAAAATTGTAGGAGAATCCTGATTCATTTTTCAATCCTTCCAGCTTTGGAAAATTCATTCCGTAAATAATGCCACCCTGGATGACAAAATTAGGCCGGAAATTATCCTCAATATCTTCCGCAAAGAGGCGCTTCTTAAATTCCAGGTTTAGGGGGATAAAGAAAAGCCTATTTATGTCGTTTGCTTTTGCCGGATATCCAAATACGTCGTAATATTCAAATTCTTTATCATCGCGCATAATTAAGAAATTCAAATTCACACCCAAATAGGAGTAACCCCCAATGGCCTTGCGATAAAACCCACCCACTCCTAATCCGGACATCGCCAACTCGAAGTTCAGTCCCAGTTCATCCTTATGAACAATTGCAGATTCATGATTATCCTGGCTGTATCCATGAGGCATGTACATTAGTGTAGTTATAACTAAAAACGCGAACAAAATCTTTTTAACCATCTCATCCTATCCTATATCATAATCCATCACGCTGGTAGCTATTCATACGCCAGGGAAATCTGGCGGTTCATGAGAAAAAATCAGAATGGAACACTGTCATCGGGTGCCGGCTCCATGTCATCGGGCGGCGGAATGTCCGGGGTATCAGGTGCTTCTCCGACCGGTTCCGGCTTGGCACCAACTGATTCCAGCATCTGGATCTGGTTTGCCACGATTTCCGTCATATAACGGGTTTGGCCATTCTGGTCTTCCCAGCTTCGCGTCTGGATTCTCCCTTCAACATAAATTCGGTGTCCCTTCTTTACGTATTCCTTTACAATTTCGGCTAAACGGTTCCATGCTACTACGCGCAGCCAAGTCGTTTCTTCCTTGCTATTGCCGTCTTTATCTTTCCAGACCCGATTTGTGGCAACATTGAAATTTGCGACGGTGGATCCTGCGGGAGTATAGCGGATTTCAGGATCTGCTCCCAGTCGTCCGATGATAATAGCCTTGTTTACTGTTCCTTTCATGAACAACTCCTTTCATTAGTGGACTGTGGACTCTGATTTTTTTAAATATAATGATAATTATCCACGTTGCAAATAGAAAGCTAATTGCCATTTAAAATTTATTCGTATCTTGAACCTAAGTTATCTTTGTAAACGAGAAGCTTTTATTCTGCAACGTAATGAGTTAATTTAAACAAACAAGATGACTTTCGGAGAGCATATGGACATTGGAGAACTTCGCACCCTGATAAATAGAAGTTATGAGAACGACTCTTTGTTAGAAGATAAGAAATATACATCTGCCATTCATGCGACTATTGATTTATTGGATACCGGGAGGATTCGCGTAGCGGAAAAGCAGCAAGGTGAATGGCAAGTCAACGAGTGGATTAAGAAAGCTATTTTACTTTATTTTAAAATTCAAAAAATTCAGACGAGTGAAATCGGGCCTTTCGAATTTTATGACAAAATAGCACTGAAAAAAAATTATGACAAACTAAAAGTTCGTGTTGTTCCTCCAGGAGCAGCCCGATATGGCTCTTATCTTGCGCCAGGTGTGGTGTTAATGCCGGGCTATGTAAACATAGGTGCGTATGTTGACACCGGCAGTATGGTAGATACCCATGCAACCGTTGGCTCGTGCGGCCAGGTGGGAAAAGGAGTTCATCTTGCCGGCGCCGCCCGTGTTGGAGGTGTACTTGAGCCGCCCCAGAGCAGGCCGGTCATCATAGAAGACAATGCTTTTCTTGGCTCTGCCGTTTCAGTCATGGAAGGAGTGATGGTGCAGGAAGAAGCGGTACTAGGAGCAGGAGTTATTTTAACTTCTTCTACCAAAATTATTGATGTATCAAAAAGTCAGACCGAGGAGTATTGCGGTATTATTCCAGCCCGCTCCGTTGTCATCCCCGGTTCGTACAAAAAACAATTTCCGGGCGGAGAATATTATGTCCAATGCGCCTTGATTATTGGAAAGAGAAAAGAAAGCACGGATAAAAAAGTCACTCTTAATCAGGTGTTGAGGGATTTTAATATCTCTGTCTAAAATCCGTAATTATGTTCAACAAGATGTTAATAAGTAGTTAATATCTTCGTTTTTCTTTTCTTATTAACAATTTATTAACATACTCTTAACATTTGATTCACTCTCAATAAACTCTATAATCCCTATCCTATTTGAGTTCATTCCCTTATTAACCAAAATTAAGTGCTAATAATAATTATAATAATATCTTTAATATTACTATTTAATATTTCAGACATAGCTTACATCAATTTTTTAAGTTTCTTTTCTGCTTCTGATTTATGTTCTTTGTCATCGGAGTCTTTTTCGGGCAAATCCAGAACCTTTTGATATTCCTGTTTGGCTAATTCTTTTTCATTTAATTCTTCATAAGTAAAAGCTAGTTCCAGATGGTGATTAATATGTCCCGGATTCAGTTCAATAGCTTTTTTAAAACAATTGGCAGATTCTTCAACAGAGGCGTCTTTTGGGACACCACCTAAAAAGACATTTGCGAATTGTCTTTGTATCCAGCCCAGAGTAGCCATCTTTCTGTGCCATCGTCCTAAAACATGCCAGGCAAAATCATCGTTAGGATTTAACTCTAATGCTTTCTCTACACTTGCTTTTACCTCTTTTGATAATCGAACCTGTTCTTTTTTGCCAGCATCCAATGCCACTCTACCGAGCGCTATGCTTTGCCATAAATATCCTTTTGATTGTTCAGGATTTATTTCAACTGCCTTATTTGCAAATTCTAAACCTTTTTTAAAGAGGAATCTTCTATCTTCCTTATTATCTTGAGTTTCCCCTATATCTACATAGGCTCGAGAAATCTTCCACGCGGCATTATAATTTTGAGGTGATAGTTCAAATGCTTTTTGATAGTTCTCCAATGCTGCTTCATTGTTAAAATGAATGTATGCTGAGTCTCCTTTTGTCATATAAATGACAAGCGAATCAGGATCGCTTGCCAAAGAGAATAAGGAAACAAAAATTATTAGGAAGGGGGAAAAAGAATACTTCATTTTATCCTCTAATATGTAATTGATGACTATTTAACTAACAAGCGAATAAGATCATCTCTATTAACAATTGAGTCTTTGCCAAACCAGATGGTCCATAACGCCTTCGCAAGAGTGACATTTGATATTGGAGGATATTCCTTTCCTTGAATGATAGAGATTATGGTTCCATTTGGTAACCAGCGTAGCACGTATTGTTCATTTTTTTTTACTTCCGAATTAAAATAATCAAGAAATTGATCAACGAGCGGCTGAATATTTTCCAACTCTTCCTCAGTGCAATTTTTTGCAAAACCGGATTGAAAGGCATCTCGGATTTTATCTGCTCCTACATCCCGGGCGAAATCCATTGTTATTTGCTTGGCGTAATTATCTTCTAGTATTGATGAAAAGACATCCTGGGTATTTCCCTCCGGTGCATTTTGCATATAATGCACCATTCCGTAAACTTTAAAAATAAATTTCTTTCGGACCGCAGTTCCTGTGGCTATAACATCATAATCAACGCCTTCATAACTGAACGATACTTTCTTTGGAAAAATTTTCCCCGTTGAACTCTCTTCAATGGTTTCTTGCTGAGATAAACCATCATGGACAAAAATTCCCCAAATAAGTAAGCATAAAATGGTGATAAGTTTAAGACGTTTCATAGGTACACTCCTCCTTTATTATTTAAAAATGACAAGATTACGTTTATTTAGGATTGATAATATTGCATTTTATAATGTTATCGTACTGCATAATCTGCTCCACAACGTCCATTCCTTCAATCACTTCACCGAATGCAGTATAACGTCCATTTAGGTGAGGCTGTGGCAAATGCGTTATAAAAAATTGGCTTCCACCGGTATCCTTACCGGCATGTGCCATTCCGACGATACCCCCTTCATAAAAGATATCGTTATATTCACAAGGAATATAATATCCCGGTCCGCCCCACCCGTCACCACGAGGATCTCCCGCCTGTATTACAAAAGCGGGAACAACCCGATGAAAAAAAATACCCTCATAAAAACCCTTTTTAACCAGAGATAAAAAGTTTGCCACGGTGACAGGTGCTTTATCTGGGAATAATTCTATAAGAATATTTCCACGGGAGGTTTGAATCTCAACTTTCGGACGGTTGGATATATCTAAAAGGTCGTCTAGCTGGAAGTCCCATTTTGTCAAATAAGATTGCGGTATATCGGGGATCTGTATAGTTTCATTGCCTGTGATATTTATTAAGGCTTTATGTGCCTGCTGCCGGATAGTGGGGTAAGGATTATTGAGTTGCTCTTCCAAAAACGGCACCGCACGCATGCTTCCGATGCTATCCAGCGCAATTATGATTGAATTCATTGCTTCGGCATCCTCCGGAGCAGTAAAATTTTTATAAGCTTCGATTAATGGATCCACTGCCTGGGGTGCCTTTTCCAGAGCCAAATGTGTTGCCACAACTGTCGTTATCGCCGGATCGGCGATACTCAGTTTTTGCAGCATAAATTCAATCGGCGGATCCCTGTCAACCAGCGCTTCCAATGCCAGGGTTTGTTGAGCAACCTCTCCCTCCTTTGCGAGTTCTAGTAATAATTTTGTGCTCTTATCTCCGTTACGACCGTCCTTGATTTTTTGCAAAGCTTTGATCCAATAATAATTTCTAGGCCAGGAAAGGCTCCCAAAGTTCATCTCAACTAAGCTTAGGGCTTGTTGAGTATTTAACTCCGCCAGCGTTAATAAGGCTTCTCCCCGCAGGCGCCAATCCGGATCGGATTTAAATATCTTCTTTAATTCGAGACGCGTGGAATTATTGTCAAAATTAACCAGCGACTCAATTGCGGTTATTCTTACATAGGGGTGTTCATCTTTGGTGGCTTTAATGATTTCGTCCTGGAAGAAACGATTCCCAAGCAATCCGATAAGCTCAACAGTTGCGGTTCTCACATACCAACTGCTATCATTAAGCGCTTTTGCTATTGTATTGTAATACTCGGAAGAGCTCGACATTTGTAGGGCTGCTCTGATTTCGGGATGACTTCTGAATGCAGCAAACTCAGGAGATTTCATTACGGTGTGGATTGTATTTAAAGCCCGGATGACATAATATTTCACTAAAGGGTTCTCTTGATCATTTAATTGCCGGTAAATATTTTTAAACGAAGTAGGGTTGCCAATTCTAAAAAGGCTGTATGCGGAACGCCACCTGACATCTTTGCTTTTTGCAGGAGCAGCCAGAAGGTTCTCCAGCGAAGCGACATTGTTATAGGGCGGATAATCCCGGTAAGCAAGAAGCCCGCAGGCAATGCTGGCGTAAGCTTCATAAGTGGATTTGCCGCTATCAAGAAAATCTCTCAGTATCGGAAAACAATTTTCAGTTCCGCTTTTCCCTAAAGCTTCGACAATTTTGAGACGAACCCTCTCTGATGGTTCGGATTGTATCGCATCTAACAGATAATCCTCCGCGACCGACGAAAATAACTGTCCCAACGCAAAAGCGGCGGCCTCCCTAACAGATTCATCATCATCCCTCAGCCGGTTTGCGGGCAGTACCACTTCAGTAGTATCCTGAATTCGACCAAGGCTCTCCACAGCCTTTGAACGGATTTTAGGATTTTTGTTATTTAATAATGGGACAAGTTTTTTGGAATCGACATTTCGGGAATACTCCAATTTTCTAATTTCTTCGAGTGTGATTTTTTCGCCTACATTTCCACACGAAAAAAATAAAATCATACCGATGACAACCAGACTGTTCATCAAATACCGGCTTGAATGTTTCATAAATTCCTCGATGAGGCCTGAGGCCTTCCTGAAAAACGGCGCAAAAAGCGCTGGTGAGAATTCACATTGTTTTATTTCATTGAATTTAATGAAATGCAATTCTCTCATTCAAGAGCTTTCTGTAAAAGTTGATCTGTGTTAAATGGTTGTGGCGTCACTCAAGCATTTTGTATAACCTTGACTGGTAAAAAACCAGTACGTATATTTTTTAAATTTGTAAATTGCATGAACAAAGATAAGTCGTACAATATTTCGAGACCGGTTCAACATAAGATAAAGATTCAGCGTTCCTCTTTCATAGGTTCTGTTTGTTTTGTTTCTGATGCCGAAGCGGCAGAGACGTTCATTGAAAAAATCAGGAAAGAATTTTTTAAAGCGACGCATAATTGCTTTGCTTACCGAGTTGACAAGAACCGGTTTCGATTTTCCGACGATGGTGAACCTTCCGGCACTGCAGGGAAACCAATACTGTTCATTTTGGAAAAGTATGGTTTAGTACAGACTGTGCTTGTTGTGACAAGGTTTTTTGGAGGTATTAAGTTAGGGAGAGGCGGCCTGCTCCGCGCTTACAGTCAATGCGCCGAAAATACTATTCTCCAGGCGGAGATAAAGGAAGTTATTCCGCAGAAAAATATATGGTTGAGCTATCCTTATCATTTTTCAAGCAAAATCGAAAATATACTTAACAAATATTCGGGAAAAATTATATCAAGCGATTTCAAAACGGAAGTGAGCACAGAAATCCTCGTACCTCAAAATTTATCCAGCAAATTTCTTGAAGAAATACTAAACGTGGGTGGCAACAGGATAAAAGTTAAGGAAGAATCGTAATGGATGTGATAGTTGATAAGCTTATCAAGGAATACGATGAAAAGATTATTCTGGACAACATTTCATTTAAAGCCGCCCGCGGAAAAGTGTTTGGCCTCCTGGGGCCCGCGGGTTCCGGCAAGACTACTTTATTAAGAATCATGATCGGTATCATCAACCAGGATGGCGGTACCATTACGTTCGACGGAAAGCCACTTAGCGGGAAGATCAGGGATAGGATTGGGTATTTACCGGAGAAAAGAGGAATCTTTCAAAGGCAGACACTGATTGATGTTCTGACATATTTCGGACGATTGAAGAACCTATCTCCGAAGAAGGCACAAATTGAGGCGATTCGATTATTGGACCGTTTCAATATGATAGATTCGATGGAAAAGCCATTAGGGCTATTATCCAAAGAGATGCAGGAGAGGGTGCAAATATTGGTGTCAATTCTCCATGATCCTGAAATATTAATTTTGGACGAACCATTCCAGGATATACATCCTTTAAATCAGGATGTGGTAAGGAAGCTGATTTATCAATTTCGGGAAGAAGAGAAAACAATCATCATATCCACTCACCAGTTCAACGAAGCGGAAAAACTTTGCGACGATATCCTTTTCATCAATCGAGGGAGAATTGTGTTGAAAGGTAATCTGGATACGCTACGGCAAAAATTTCAATCACACCTAATTTTGGTGGAAGCGGAAGATAACTTAGGTTCCTTGAAAGGTATCAGAGGAGTAAAAAAATTCTTTGCCGAAAAACAATCCGCAAGATTATTTGTTGACTACAAGCTATCTCCGCAGGAAATTCTTTCTCAAATTATCTCCACCGTAAATGTTTCCCGCATAGAAATAGCTCGTCCAAATTTAGACGACATCTTTTTTGATGTGATCAATAACGGGAAATAGCGCAGGTGAGAAGAATTTATACAATTGCCGAGTGGGAATTTCTACGCTACCTAAAATCACGCAGCTTTCTATTGGCGACATTTATTTCTCCCGTTGTTTTAGGGGTATTGCTCATCATCCCCTCATTTTTCTATCAGAACAGCCGACTCACCCGCCCCCAAATAATCGGCGTTATTGAATTTGATTCAACGAATTATAACTTCGCTTTGGCGGAACGATTTAATGATTCGCTTAAAACGGAGCGGACGTCGGAGATTCGATTGAAGAAAATAGAGGCGGATACTTCCTCAATACTGGCAGATTTTCTATCGAGACAGAAAGGATTGGGATTTGAAAGAGACAGTCTTAATGACGCATATAACCAAATCAAAGAAAGGCGGAAATACGTTTTTCAGCGACCCGCTTCGGCGAACCGGGAAAGTCTTTTGAGACAAACATACGAACAATTGCACCAAACACGCGAAGCCAGGGATTTAGCAGTCATTGAATATAATCGTGTAAAGTCCCTAACTGATTCCCTGATTCGATCTGCTGTGTTTAAGAAAGCGGACGATTTGCTAACAGCTCAAGAAATTCAGGGCTACATTGTTTTTGAGCCAACGCTTTTTAAAGAGGGAAAAATCGAATTTCATTCGCTCCTCCCGATCAATTTTTTCCGGATAGACCGATTGAAGCAGATATTGCAGGAATTATTGGTGGAAGAGCGCATGCGCGAAGAAGGCGTTGCAACAACCCAAATCCAAGAGTGGCTTAAGCCAATTGAAATTCAGGAACTGAGGCTGGAAGGATCTGAAAAAATAGAATTTAATATTATGGTTACTTATTTAGGTCCAATTATTGTGGTGCTATTCTTATTCATCGGTGTATTCACCTCCAGCGGATTTTTGTTTAACAGCCTTAATTTGGAGCAATCCAACCACATTATTGAATTGATGATTTCTTCGGCCAGATCCACCCAGGTGATTTTTGGCAAACTGATTGGATTAGGAATCCTCGGTCTGTTTCAGGTTCTGATTTGGATGGCAATTACAGCCCTCTTTGTTTTTGCGAAGCTAATCCCCTCAGACGAGATCGGCTTCCTGACAATTCGTAATGGCGCAATCTTTATTCTGTATTTCATATTGGGCTATTTATTTTTCTCGGCGGTTTTTGTTTCCGTTGGTTTCTTGTCTTCATCCGAAGATAAAGCGCGACACCTTAATCAACTAGTAAGGATACTCTCTGTTTTCCCTATCATCTTAGCAATTTTGATTTTGGAATCTCCTAATTCTTTTGTGATTCGGATTCTGTCCTTCATACCACTCTTGACACCGTCTTTGATGATATTGCGGACGCCACTCGGTCAGCCTCCGATGATTGATTTTGGGATATCGGTTGCTATTATGCTTTTCGTCATTATTTTATCTCTGGCTTTTGCAGTCAGGGTATTCAAAATAGGCACTTTCGATCCTAATCAGAAAATAAGAGCTAAAGAAATATTTTCCCTTTTCAGAGCGGTTAACCCTGATTAATCAAAACAAGATCGCACTGCAGAATCTGTTTTATTCGGTCCCCGTCATCGAGCTCTTAGTCCTCATCGTCTGTTTCGGAATCATCCTCTTTTTGGATTGATTCTTCATTTATCTCCTCTAAATCCGGGTTTAGTTCACCATCCTCGCGATCCAATAGGTTCTCATTCTCATGAATTTTATACAAATCGACATATAGAATAGTGAATCCGGTGTTGCGGATCGCTTCTCCATAGGTGAGCACCGTTCCACCAATGACGAGTATGAAAACCAGAAGAATATAAGCTGCAATATTTTCTGAAATCGATAGCGTGACAGGGGTGTGGTGGTAACCTAAATAGATTTGTCCGGAGAAGGCTCCAGACAAATATTGGAGCCAGCTATAGAGTTGCGGCAGCGCTTTGTCAATCAGGGAAAGACCGTGTTCAGTAATGTTGACAAATTTTTCGCCCATTCCAACGGTAAAGAGACTTGCAAATAACAGGTATGCTTTTTTCACAAAAAAAGCAAGAGCGATAATTCCGGATATTTCAAGTAGTCCGGTTAAGATTGAGTAGCCGATCAAACGGAAAGGTTGGTTAAAAGCGATACTGAACGATTGGAAAACACCCCCTAAAGAATCTTCCTCGGAAGTGGCAATAATTGCCGGCACCAGAAAAACAGCAAAACAAGCCACAATGCAGATAAATAGCAATAGCAGGGCGGCTAATAGGTAAGGGATAATCAGCAGAGAGTTTCCAAGTTCTCCGATCACTGGGATTCGTCCGATAAATCCCATAGCTATTGTTCCAACCGCAATAAAGGCAATCATGAATAGAAACGTGAGCATGGCTCCTATAACGGAAACCCATTTCCGGAGCGCAAACCGGAAGGCCTGGGTCCAGGTATAAAAAACCTCTCTTCTTAATTCCGCATAAGCGACCCGGGATAGTGCCGTATTGGTCAATAGGAAGAGGGCCAAAAAAATGGCGGTCCCCACCAGAAAAATAGTCAAGCTGAACCAACTTTCTAATTGATTATAGCTGCACGGCAGAAGGCCGTATCTCGCCCAAACACCATAAAAGGGATTGCCGTCGATCACCAGGCTTAAGTAAGTAAACACCCAAAAAATAAGATAACCCCCAAACAATCCAAGTCCATTAATCCAAAATCTTTGAAATCTAAATGCGATACGCGGGGCATAAAAAATATCTCTGAAATCGAAGTGAAGATTCATACTTTACCCTCCTTAGGTTATTAAGTCATATAAAAACTTACCCGCAGCTATGAAGACTGTCAATCATTGAAAGAAGCCTACTCTGTCGGGGAAACCGCCAAATTTAATTCGGCAGGAAACACTTCAATTTTGAGGTTCCTGCTTTCCATATAGTGATCACCATCGGTGTGAATATATCCTTCTTTTTCCCGCTGAATTTCGCCATTCGCTGATTTGTAAATCTTCATTTCACTCAGTTGATCAATGGTGCCGTTAAATAATTTCCGCATATTCAGAATCGCTTTTAGGATCGATATTGATGATAACACGCAGAAGTCCAAAACCCCATCGTCCGGTTTTGCCTCTGGAGCAATGATTGCTCCATTACCATATTGCGGTGCATTTGCGATACTTAAGACGATGGGGTATAAATGCAGATTCCTGTGATCGTTTAAATGAAGTATAACCGATTCGGGACGGTATCGAAAAAACTCACGGAAGCCGACCATGAAGTAGGGCAGCGGTCCGCGAAAACCAAATCTTTCAAAATGGGCGCTGATCTCCGCGTCCAGTCCAATTCCGGCGACATTAAAAAAGTAATGGTTGTTTATTTTACCGACATCGACTTTTTTAAGGACGGGGTGTTTTAGCAGTTCAATCGATCTTCGAATATTCAACGGAATATTGAAATTCCGAGCGAAGCCATTGCCCGATCCGGCTGGAATGATCCCCAAAATAACATCGCTGCCGACTAACCCTCGTCCAACCTCGTTAATGGTGCCATCTCCGCCAACTGCAACGACCATATCCATTTGACTGCTCACCGCTTCCCTTGCGAGTTCCGTCGCATTACCCTTGTAGGCCGTTTTCATTATTTCGTATTCTATTTTTGAGTCTTTCCAGGCTTTGTGCACCAACTCTATAATTCTTTCTGCATTTCGCAGGGCCCCGGAAATAGGATTGAGAATAAAGCGAACTTTTCTTATTGGTTGGCTTGAATTCAAATCGGGCCTTCAAGAGTTAAGGGTTCATATCGTCTCAATACATTTTCCGCAATTTCTGAGGAAAAATTTGCCGGATTTTCGATGGCTACCCAATGAACATCTGTTTCTCTGCGAAACCAGGTAAGCTGACGCTTTGCATAGCGCCGTGTGTTCTGTTTTACAAGGGAGACACAATTCTCTAAATCCAAATCGTCGTCCAGGTATTCAATAATTTCTTTATACCCTACAGAATTTAATGAATTCAACTTTGGCGAGTACCCATTTTTTAATAAATCTTGAACTTCCTCAATGAGCCCTTCTTTGAACATTTGATCTACACGCCCATTAATTCTTTCATATAAATTTTCTCTATTCATGATCAAGCCGAACTTAATCCAGGGAAAAGGAGCAGGATCTTCTCCGGATTTTTGAATTTGGCTCATCGGCCTTCCGGTAATGTAATAGACTTCAAGGCTTCGCAAAATCCGCTTCACATTGTTGGGATGTGTTTGCTCCGCGCTCTGCGGGTCAATCCTCTGAAGATCGGAATATAGATTTAACGCCCCCTCCTTTTTCAATCGATTGTTCAGTTGGGCGCGGATTGATTCGTCCCTGTAATCTTCCCCAAAGAATCCGTTCAACAGGGCTCTGATGTAGAGTCCCGACCCCCCAACTACCAAAGGAATTTTTCTGCTCTCGCGAATCCGTTGTATAACTTCACGGGCCTCTTTGGCATATTGACCGGCACTGTAATCCTCGTCCGGATTTAAAATGTCGATGAAATGGTGAGGTACGCTTTCCAGAGTTTCCTTGTAAGGTTTGGAAGTGCCGATATTCATAAAGCGGTAAATTTGCCGCGAATCGGCCGAGACAATTTCACAATTTATTCTATTCGCAATTTGGATGGATATGTCTGTTTTTCCAACTCCGGTGGGACCCGCCAATACAAGAACTGTCGGTGATCTGGAATCCACAAAATCATATCCGTTTAAACTTCTTATCCAATTCTTCCAAACCGAAAGTAATGATTACCGGTCTTCCGTGGGGGCAAAAGTAAGGTTCCTTGGTGGCAAATAGCTGATCTACCAGAGAATTCATTTCTTCGAGACTCAGTTTATCGCCTGATTTGATCGCGTTTTTGCAGGCGAAGGCCGCCGCAATCTTTTCATGCGGCTGATATTTGTCCCCTTCATTCTCCCGGTAATAATCGAGAATCTGAATCAAAATTTTGCTCTCATGCCCCACCTTGACATCCGCCGGAATTGCCTCGATGACTATGGTGCGCCCACTCAATTCATTAATCGAGAATCCGATTTTTTCCAGCCATTCTTTTATTTCTGAAAAAACCAAATAATCCTCTAATGCCAGGTCCAAAGTTTGCGGGAACAGAAGCTGCTGCGAGGGGACGTTTCGCTGGTCTTCAAGATACTTCAGAATTTTTTCGAATAGAACCCTCTCGTGGGCCACATGCTGGTCTATAACCACTATCCCGCTCTTGATTTGAGAGAGAATATAACGGTTATGCACCTGCCAAAGATTTGCCTGAATGGGTTGCTTGTCCCCATCGGCGGAGAGGGAGGATTTGGCTTCCAGGGAGTCATCCATTTGGGATTCATCGGGATTCTTATTTAAGTTCAAATTTGTGAAACTGATTTCTGTCTGATCCTCTGATTCCCCCTTAATCTCATTTGATGGGTATTTGGGTATAAACGGTCTTCTATATCTCCGCGCCTGGAAATGGTTTTTAATTTCATCTTTGGTGCCTTGGCTTGTTTCTATCGAAAATTCCGGTATCATTTCTTCTTTTTGAATCGCCTTGCGCACGGAGGAAAGAAATAGCTGGTAAATAGCTCGCTCGTTTGCAAACCGTACTTCCATTTTTGTGGGGTGAACATTAACATCTACCAAATTTGGGGAGACGTTGAGATACATGATAAATTGGGGATACTTTGATCTCTCGATCAAATTTCCATATCCTTGAAATACTGCATGGGAAAGATTCCGGTTTATTATGGCGCGTCGATTTAGAAAAATGAACTGGTTTGAGGTATTCCCCCGGGCATTCTCCGGCTGGCAGATATACCCCTCAAGCACAATCTCACTTAGCTCCTGACGAGTGTAAACCAAACCGTCATAAAATTTTTGTCCGAATAACTGGGCAATTCTATTATCTATCGTTCCGGCAGGCAGATTGAAAATTTCCTCGTCGTTGTTAAGAACAATGAAATGAATATCCGGGTTGGATAAGAAAAACCGCTTCAATACTTTCAGAATGTGATTCATTTCCGTGGTATCTGCGCGCAAGAAATTTCGCCGGGCAGGGGTGTTATAAAAAAGATTCTTGACCGTAACGACCGTTCCATGCTCTAACGCAACTTTGTCTTTCTGAGCTATCTTTCCGCCGTCTATCTTGATGAGCGTTCCGGCTTGTTCGTCCTTAAGGCAGGTCTTCAGTTCCAATCGGGAAACAGAGGCAATGCTGGCTAACGCTTCTCCCCGGAAGCCTAAGGTAAGTATATGGTCAAGATCATGGATGTCTTGTATTTTGCTTGTGGCGTGTCTTTCAAAGGCAAGAACGGCGTCTTCCTCCGACATTCCGTTTCCGTTGTCAACAACCTGTATCATTTCTTTTCCGGCATGAGAAATGACTATTTTTACCTCACTGGCATCGGCGTCAATGGCATTTTCCACCAATTCTTTTACAACGGAAGCGGGACGATCTACAACCTCTCCAGCAGCAATTTTATTAGCGATGTTCGGAGGCAGAACCTTGATGTTGGGCATAATGAACTCGGATGAATCAATTCAAAATAATATTCCTAAGAATAAAATTTAAATAATCTCCGGAAATATTACAAGGTAAAGCTGGAAGAATGAATGGGGAAAACCAGAGTTGAAAGACTTGTGGGCGCTGCCGCTGTTAACAGAACTGCTATCAGCGGCAATGATGAGAAACTGGAGATCTAAGAACGGTTCAGGAAATTCTTGGGCATAAACAAATTACAGCAAACAGATTTATGCTCATATTGTTTCTGAACGGAAAATGAAGCCAATGGAGCTTTGCCGCATTGATAGTCTTCTGCTACTGAAACACAAATTGAACGAGAAAGAATTTGAGTAAAAGGTTAGCTTAATAAGCTAAAAAGTATTCTAAAGAAAGGCGATCTAATGACTGCCATAATTTTACTTCATAAACACCATCTTCTTCACATCTACAAACTCACCTACTTGAATACGATATAAATATAAGCCATTCGCTGCGTCTCTGGCATCCCACTCATATTCATATTGTCCGGCAGTCAATTTTTCTGAAACCAACAAAGTTAATTCCTCACCCAAAATATTATAAATCTTCAGAGTCACAAAACTCGTGACTGGAAGCATAAATCTAATTGCTGTCGATGGATTAAACGGATTGGGATAGTTTTGAAAAAGAACTAGACGATCAGGTACTCCTGTCTTCTGATCTTCCTTCACCCAAACAGTACCACCGGTCGTTGTGTGCAGAATTGTCCCGGACTGTCCAACTGCAAACGCTGTATTTGGACCGCTCATACCTATTCCCAGCAAACTCGGTGTGGTGTCGTTTGACTGTATGGCCCAGTTAAATCCTCCATCAGTCGTTTTAAGCAATTTCCCGCTACCGCTACTATCGCCGGCAATAATTCCTGTCAGAGTGTCCCCAAAGGATACACTCCAAAGTCTATCCGTTGTACCGCCACCTATCTCGGTCCAGAAATTTCCTCCGTCTGTTGTGTGAAGGATCGTTCCATTTTCGCCCGTTGCAATACCGACATCTGAAGTCATGAAAAATACCCCCCATAGATCAAGATATGTTCCTGATAGCGGATTAGTTTGGCTGAACCAACTCACTCCGCCGTTCGTTGTTCGAACTATTGTCCCATTCCATCCAACTGCGGTACCCGTGCTAACATCGCTGAAATGTACACCGACAAGTCCTTGAGAAGTATTGCTGTTCTGCGAGAACCACGTTACTCCGCCATCGCTTGAGCGGATTATCGTGCCGCTCCACCCGACTGCAGCGAATGTCGTTTGGTCTATAAATATTACATCATCAAGTATATTTGTGGTATTGCTTGCAGCAATTTCCCAATTTATTCCGCCATTTGTAGTGCGAAGAATGCTTCCACCATCACCGACAGCAATTCCGTGATCCGCATTAATAAAAGATACACCGCGCAGAGAGTTTGATGTCCCACTCGTTTGAGGTATCCATGATGTGCCGCCATTGGTCGTACGAAGAATTGTTCCATTGTCACCCACAACCGTGGCAACATTCGTGTTAACGCAAGACACAGCGTTAAGATTTTCAGTTGTACCGCTTGTTTGTTGAATCCATCCCGTTTGGGGAAAAACTGTAGTTACATTAACTACAAAAAAGACAACAGATAGAACTTTCATGATATTGACTCCTAAATTGTGATGTGACTACGGGCATTTCGCCTAACATGTCGCTAAGTGTTGTTGCACGCTATTTTTATCAATAAACTATATTACATTCAACTCTTCTTCTTATTCCTGTCCGCGCGTGAGACAGCTTTTTCAGATTCATTGTCGGTTAAAATTTTCTGAATATTAAGTTTCAAATACTACCGAGCTTTGATCAGTAAAATGTATTAGAGGTTTCAAGCGCGCAGAATCGCTTCCGTTTTCTTATTACCAAAACTTTCAGAGAGATCCATGCCTTAAAGGGCGATTACCTACAACGTTTGCGGTAGCAACGCAATCCCGCTACACCAACGAAGTTCGGAAGAGTGGCGGGTTTTAGTGAACGCTATTATTTGATCTGCTTCGATTCATACTTTGTTTTTACAAACAAGAGAACGTCGTTGCTACCGCTGTTATAGGCCGCGCAGCCGTCATCTTATTGTTAGGCAGCCCATATTGCATACCCATACGCCTATTTTTAGAAATGTCTTATTAGTTATAATAACCGCTCTTAAATGTGTGGTATGTTTTTAAGCAATGGGTAGGGTTGAGAAAAGAGTGTGCAAAAACGGGCGCAATTTTTGTCTAAATATGTCCAAATTTGAATATATTGTAAAAGAAAAAGCCCGGCAGTTAACCGGGCTTCTCTTGTTATTTATAAGGGATTTATGATTGTGGGCGCTACTGGAGTCGAACCAGTGACCTCCGCCTTGTAAGGGCGGCGCTCTAGACCAGCTGAGCTAAGCGCCCGCTTCTATTTAATTCTTTTGCTTTTCTGATTTTTTGTTTTTATAAAATAAACCGACTGGTATGATAATCAAATAAGCAATAAATAGTAAAATCGGTGATAACGTTCTGGTCAGGAAATCATCGGGATTATCGGGAATTGCCATGAAAATGTAGCCAACAATCAACACCAATAGACCGATAATTAAGATCGTGTAATTCTCTTTCCCTAAAGGGAAGTGATATCTTTCTCCGATTTGTTTCTTTTTTACTTTTGCCATACGACGTTGATAAGTTAAATAGGGAAAAAAGTTAAATCCTTTGCATTCCTAATGCAAGCGGATTTGTTTTATTAAAAAGAACCGATTATATAGCATAATGGAAAAATTCATCATTTTCTCTGATCTGGATGGTACTCTCCTGGATCATAACACCTATTCTTACGGGGCGGCAAAGCCTGCATTGGAATTAGTCGCTTTGAATGAGATACCGTTGATCCTAACCTCCAGTAAGTCGCTGGCGGAAATTGAGGAAATCCAGCGTGAATTGGGGATAAAGCATCCTTTTATCGTAGAAAACGGAGGAGCGATTTGTTTTCCCCGGGGACACTTTGAACTTCAAGGGGACTTAACAGTCATCGGGAATTTTGAAATCAAATCTTTAAGTCCTGCTTACGATGATATCCTTCAAGTACTGGCGGAAATAAGAGAGAAGACAAATTTTCAGTTTAAGGGATTTAATGATATGTCGCTCCAGGACATCACTACGTTAACAGAATTGCCACCCGCTAAAGCTGAAAAAGCAAAGCGCAGACTTTGCTCCGAACCATTAGTATGGGAAGATACAACCGAGAATTTTCAGGAATTCACGGAGCATTTAAGAAAGAAGGGATTGAAATTGTTGAAAGGGGGGAGATTTTACCATCTCATGGGGAATACGGACAAAGGCAAAGCGGTCTTACACTTGCTGGATCTTTTCAAAAACAAATATCCTCAGTCTCAATTCGAAACGATCGGAATTGGAGACAGTCCGAATGATATTGAAATGCTAAAGGAAGTTAATATTCCGGTGCTTGTTCAGAGGGCCGATGGTACTTATATTGATGTTTCCTTCGAGAAAAAGGTTATTTATGCGGATGGCACGGGGCCAATAGGATGGAATAAGGCAATCATGGAAATACTAACAAAGCGGGGAGATTTGTGAGCGATTTTTTCCAAAACGGAGTCATTACCACGATTCACAAAATAAGAACCAGATCGCCAGAAGAGCTGGAAGGTGAATTAAAACAATTTTCCCGAAAACGACCACTGGCTCTGGTACTCCCCAGTTTATACGCAGAATTGGAAGGCGATGCCCTTCCAAATATTCTGGAGGAGCTGCGCAAAGTCGATTACATCCAGGAAATCATAATTGGTCTGGATAAAGCGAACAAGGAAGAATTTGAGCACGCCAAGAAGTTCTTTTCCCGGCTGCCCCAACACCATCGCGTTATCTGGCAGGACGGACCAGGGATGAAGAAGTTAGATGATTTGCTTAAGGAATATGGGCTTTCCACTGGAAGTCCCGGCAAAGGGCGGAATGCCTGGTTTTGTTTTGGATATGTTCTCGCTGCAGGCAGATCAAGAGCTGTTGCGATTCATGATTGTGATATCTTAACCTATAATAGGAATTTATTAGCCCGCCTTTATTATCCGGTAGCCAATCCCAATTTTGTGTTTAAGTATTGTAAGGGCTACTATGCTCGCGTCTCGGATCGCCTGAACGGACGCGTGGTTCGCCTGTTCATTACTCCCCTGGTTCGCTCTTTAAAACGAATATTTGGTCAGATGGATTATTTGGATTACCTTGATAGTTATCGATATCCGCTCTCCGGGGAGTTTTCCATGGGGGTGGATGTCATAGAAAACATCCGCATTCCCAACGATTGGGGCTTGGAGGTGGGCATTCTTTCTGAGGTATATCGGAATTATGCGCTGAAACAGATTTGCCAGGTGGATATTGCAGATAATTATGATCATAAACACCAGCCGCTTTCTCAGGATGATCCCAATACTGGCCTTTCAAAAATGACAATTGATATTGCAAAATCCATATACCGGACGTTGGCAAGCATGGGGATTGTATTTTCCGAAGAATTTTTCCGCACGATTAAGGCCGCCTATTTGCGCACTGCGTTTGATTTTGTGGATAAGTATTATTATGACTCCAAGATTAACGGGCTCTCTTATGACCGGCATTCTGAGGAGGAAAGTGTTGAAGTGTTTGTACGAAGTATTATTATCGCGGGTGAACAGTTTTTAGCCAACCCAATGGAAGTTCCACTCATCCCAAATTGGAGCCGCGTGGTATCAGCGATTCCTGAATACTATGATTTGCTGTTCAAAACTGTGGAAGATGATAATAAGTAATTTTGCTTAAAAATTAAATGGGCCTACTAAACCCATATCTGAAAAAAGCGCAGGTCTTCAAATTTAGGCGATAGCCCTTTCAGCGAATCAGGTACAGATAAAATCTCATACTTCAATTTCAAATTCTCTGCTACTCCCTCCATTTCCCCCATATCTGAATGACCTTTCCATAAAAGCAAACAGCCATGTTTTTTCAGAAAAAGTCTGCTCCATTCAATCAGCTGCGAAATGTTTGCCACGGCGCGGGCAGTAATGATGTCAAACTTCGCCATAAAAAGTGGATCGTTGAGCCATTCGATCCTTTCTTTCTTCACTGCCGTGTTTTCTAATCGAAGATCGAGTATGATTTTTTGAAGGAACAAAGTTTTCTTGCGGACAGAATCTACCAACAATATTTGCAGATCCGGGCGAGCGATTTTCAATGGAATCGCAGGAAAGCCTCCACCGCTGCCGATGTCCAGAAACCAGCAACCCTCCGGGAATTCAATTAAGGTTGATGGAATTAGTGAGGGTAGAATGTGATTTTCCCAGATATGATCCACATCCTTCCGGGAAATGAGATTGTAACGTTGATTCCATTCCCGCAAGGATGTAGCAAATTTTTCTAATTGAGCGATTTGTTGATGAGTAATATCGGGAATTATTATTTTGAGATTGTCTTTTGAAAATGAGGAGCTTTTCATTTATTCATCTACGGGATCAGGGCAAAGATAATATCCATCACATTTGTTCCTGTCGGACCGGTTTTAATGAGTCCGCCCACTTTATCTAAAAAATGGTATGCGTCGTTTCTGCCCAAATATTCCTGTGGATTCAAATTCAGTTTCCTTGTTTTTGCCCATGTCTCTCCTGAAATCATCCCGCCGGCAGCATCGGTGGGTCCGTCGGTGCCGTCGGTGCCGCAGCTAACCAGGATGTATGGCTCGGAAACGTGCTTCAGTGAAAGCAGTGCGGAGAGAACCAGCTCTTGATTTCGGCCCCCTTTACCAGTCCCCCGAATAGTGACTGTTGTCTCTCCACCCATCAGCAAGCACGCCGGACGCGGAATCGGGTGTCCGCTAGCAATGATTTCCGATATCATCCCGGCAGTCGCGCGGGCAATTTCCTTTGCTTCCCCCTGAATTTGGCTGGTAAGGATCAGGGTGTTATAGCCTAATCCCCGTGCAGTTTGTTCAGCAGTTTTGAGCGAAAGGAAATTGTTGCCCAAAACAATATTCTGGGTCTTGTCAAAAATGGGATCGCCCGGTTTCAGTGTTTCGGGATTTTTGCCCTCAATTCCTTCCTGTAGATAGTGCTTGACTGGACTGGGTAATCGATCAGCTAATTCATATTTCTCAACGACTTGCCAGGTGTGCCGGAAGGTTGTGGGATCGGCTGCGGTGGGTCCGGAGGCTATCGATTCAAGCGGATCGCCGATGACATCTGATATGATTAGAGTGATGCAAGTTGCCGGAGCAATAGCCCGTGCCAACTGTCCGCCCTTCACCAAAGAAAGATGTTTCCGCACGGTGTTGATCTCTTCAATGGCAGCTCCGCATTCCAGTAACTGCTTAAAAGTATTTTGTAAATCGGGGAGGGAAATTCCCTGGGGCAATTTCTCAAGGAGCGCAGAGCCCCCTCCGGAGATCAAGCAAAAAACTAAATCTTTCTCGCCAGCTCGCTGAACCACGTTGAGAATTTGCCCCGTGCCGGCAAGGCTATTCTCGTCTATGATGGGGTGGCCACCCTCCAGGATTTTGGTTTTTTGGCAGGGCGCTCCGTGATCATATTTTACTACAACTGCTCCCGAAGTAACTCGATTCCCAAGAATTTCTTCCAGAGATTGCGCCATAAATGCCGAGGCCTTTCCGGCTCCAATGATATGAATATTCTCGTATAGAGAAAGATCGGTTTGTTCTTCTTTAATTCGGAGGATATTATCTTTCAATCCAATTTGATTCTTAATTAGCAGCGACGGTTTTACCCCATCGATAGCAGCGTTTAAGATTGTAAAAGTATCCTTCTTTGAATCCACTCAATTCTCCTGAACGGTTTTGGTCATATGTTAATTAGCTCTCGGGAAAAATTCAATAAAACAATGACTTTATTTGTTAAAATAAACTCTGGTCGCTGCATTGTGATTCCTTGCACAAAGCAATCATGAATTTTGGTTATCTATCGGTTAGTTCTTTTAACAAGGATGTTAAATTATCCAAAGGGAGTTTTGAAATGAACGAAGAGAAAATTAATTCGATCATTGAGAATTTAAGATTGCTCACCGACAAGCAGCTTGATATCATTCATGGATTCGTGATGAATTGTGTAAACAAAAATTTATTGGATGAAATCAGGAATATCTTAGAGGACAATAAAGAAGTCTGAAATTACTCCCGCTCCCAACGCTTGCTAATTTGATGCAAATTTTTTATGATTTCTTTGCCTGAAAACAGAGGCAAAGGAGTCTCGCAAGAACGACAAAATCTCCCTTATTTTTTTCTGCCAGCGACGCTCCACCAGGTAACGATACTTTTTGCGGAATAATTTATCTCCTTCGTGGCGGAGATAGTTGTTTTGCAAATCCAGATCTGTCGGTGAATGTTCTAAGTTTTGACCTGAATACCATCTATTATCGTCTCCAAATATTTCTCCGCATTCCATCTTAAGATAATCACTGAAGGTAATGGTACGGCCTGTGACAAAGACTTGCAGGTTTTTGCCAAATTCAACGGCCGGATCAATTATTTCGTTCAACCAAGTTTTCATGTTCGAAACCTAATTAAGGTTCGTTACATTTCAGAATCACACATTTTAATCAAAAATTGGTTATTTTCAAAATAGAAAGTTAATCTGTGTATAACCGTTTAATCTTGCTTCAATCTGATACTTTTTGTTTATACGTTAAATAAATTCCCGCCAAAACACAACCAGCGCCTACAAATTGCAGTGGACGAAGCAATTCGTTGAAAAGGAAATATGAAAAAATGATGGTGACCACCGGAATGAAGTTGGAAAAGACCGCCACCTGCGCTGCGCCCAGGCGAGACAAGGCTCGATTCAATAGGAAATAGGCAAAGATCGATCCGCCGATTGCCAGAAAGAAAACATTGCCGACAATGAAGGCGTTAATGTGAATGTCACCTGACCCTTCGACAGAGCTCAGGACAGGAAAAAAATATTCAATGACTGCTAAAGGGAGAAAAACGATAGTCGCCATAAATGTTTGGTAATAGGTTAAGGTCAGCGGTGAGTACTTTTGTGTTAACCTGCGTGCGAGTGAATTGTAAAGTCCCGCTGCGACAGCCCCTCCTAAGGTAAGAAAATTACCCAGCACCGGGCGGGGCGCCAAATCGGAGGACTGCTGAAGGGCGGCAATAAAGTAAACACCGAAAATTGAGACAAAAATTCCCAAAATGTTTACCAGTGATAATCGCTCCTTTAAAATGAAAAAGGCGAATATGACCGCAAACACCGGTATGGTGGCAATGATTAATGAGACATTGGCTGGCGATGAGTACCGAACCCCGAAGGTTTCCATGATGAAATAACCGACCGGCTCCACCATGGTTAATGCCAGGAAATGTTTGATGTCCTGAGAAGCGATGGAAAAGTTATGAAGCCTTCTTCTGTATACGATCATTAAAACCAGAAAGGCAGTACCATAACGCCCGAACACAACCTGAAATATGCCCAATCCTTCGAGCGCAAATTTGGTGGCGATAAAAGTCAGTCCAAACAGAGTGCACATTAAAATTAAGATTGAAATATCTGCTGGCCTGACTTTATTCACTCAGCTTCCTCGGGAAAGGGTCGGTAAAAAAGCAGCGTTCGCCCAATCGTCTGCACCAATTCCGCGCCTGTTTTGACGGAAATAATTTCTCCTACTTCCTTTTTATCCAATGGACAACTTTCGTGGATTTTGATTTTTACCAATTCTTTGGTGTTGAAAGTATTCTCAACGTTCGTGATGGTTCCCAATGTAACCCCTTCTTTACCGATCCACACTTCCGGCTTGAGAAGATTTCCCGCTGCTCTCAATGCTTTTTTTTCTTTTCCGGTCAGCACATTGCCTCCATGTTTGATGCTTTCAGGGCGACGCCCATTTATTGAAACAATATTTAGTCTGCTTTTTTGTAGATGGAAACGAGAGGAGAGTTTTCCAGATAAATTTGGATGAGGAATACTTATGACGCCGCACAACGATTCGGCCCTGCTTCTAGGTCGAGTGGATTAATAAATCCTAATGTTTGCTTTCCTTCATTGATCCCAAGGATGATACTAAAATTGGGTGGTTTCTGGCTCAACCCCGAAAGTATCCGTTGGACAAATTGTTCCTGCTCCGTTTTCAACAGCGGCAGATTTGATGTTAGTTCTTTTAACCGCGCCTCAATCGGTTTGCTGTCGAAACTGATTGGTTTTCCATGGTGGGCCGGAAGGATTTTTATATTTTCCTCCAGGGTCAGAATTTTGTCTTGCAGACTTTGATAAAGCAGCTTGGCGCCCCCTTCAGCCCCTTCATCTCCTTTCTCCAAATCGGGTCTTCCAAGACTATCTACAAAAATCGTGTCGCCCGTCAAGAGAATTTCCTCGTCAACCAGTAAACAAACACTTTCGCCGGTATGTCCGGGAGTGTGGATGACCTTGATCACCAGTTCACCAACCGAAATTTCATCTCTATCGTTGATTGGGGAAAACGAGAAATTGGCCCGATTATTTTCCGGCAGCAAGTATTCTGCTCCGGTTGCCTGGCATAATTCCATTGCCCGGGAAAGATGATCGGCATGCACATGCGTTTCAATGACTTTAGTAATTTTGAGATTTTCTCGTTGGGCAGTTTTCAAATAGACGGAAATATCCACCGAAGGATCGACAATGGCGGCTTCGCCGTTGCTGCCGACGAGATAGGACAAACATCCCTTGCCGTTTCTGCGGATCTGGATGAAAGTAGC
>Ga0209536_100000731_pt1 | contig 54072 bp, 59 predicted proteins | sample DeeMarSeWOR28_12_FD_187461 | JGI IMG/M metagenome (GOLD analysis project Ga0209536, IMG submission 187461) | Marine sediment microbial communities from White Oak River estuary, North Carolina - WOR-2-8_12 (SPAdes) (version 2) | ecosystem: Environmental > Aquatic > Marine > Intertidal zone >... | reverse complement strand
CAACATCATCGTAATTCCTTTAATCGGGTGTATTGTTTTACTGGGATTCTTTCTTTTGATTATGAACACGGTCTCAGTATTAATTGCCGGAGGAATTGGTGTTTTGATCCGGCTTATATATGATTTGCTCAAGGCGGTAACACAATTGTTCTCCGAGCTCTCATTTGCTTCGATACATGTTGCTAGGTCCGGATTATTCTACACATTTCTGATTGGATCAGGTATCGCATTGCTCTGGTTTCTGGATAAAAAACAACTACCACAGTTCCTTGATCGATTAGCTGGAAATCACGATAGACAGTTTGATAGAAGTCATAAATTCGAATGTCATCAGGGATGTCTTCGTAGACTTTTTCGAGTTCCATGGTTCCAGGATCAAATACAACCATCCCAAGATTTCTAAGTTTCTTAGCTAAGATTTGTATCTCTTTTTTTTTTTCCTCATCTTTGATATGTGTCATAGGATAAGAGAGATATACTTTTTCAGAAACTTCATGCTTAAAAATAAGTAAATATAAAGTTTCAGGAGGTTGCCTCCTTGCAATAATATAGAAAGGCTTTTTTAATATTTCAGCCATAAGCTTTGTAGTGAATGCTTCCTCTTCTTGCCAAATCCCTAATTGGAGTCGATTATTCATACCTCCCCAAAGTGGATTGGCTTCTAATGTATTATAAATATCATTAATCACATTAATGATTGTTATGAATATATCTGGTTTTAATTTTGTTAAATAAAAGAAATCCCAACCTGGCATCAGATGCTCACGCCATCGGAAGGTTGCATGGGTATTGATAATTACTGCAACATCTTTATTTTGGGATTCATATTCCTCTACTTCACGAATTATTCGTTCAAAAACCGTAGACCTTAATGCTTGAAGAGTTGAAGGTGAAAGATCAAGCATTTTTTCCCGTTTTACATCCATCCTTAGTTCTTCTGCAGCTTCGAGCATCATACGATTACTATTCATGATTATTAGTTTATTCTTCGGGTGATTTTGTTTAATATATTCTTCTAAATCACGAACAGCGTCAGATCGCCCAGATCCACTAATTCCGCTAACTATAACGCGCATCCATTATTCCTACCTAAAGGATTATTGCGATTTTTAGAATAAATTCTCACTTCTAAAGTGATATTTCGAATTTTCAGCTTACTTACGATTCTTTATAATTAAGCTTTTCTAATTAACCAAAATTTTTTTTCGGTTTCATTATTTCTCCTATTGTGTGTTAATTAAAAATGGAAAAATCCATGTTACTTCCCGCTCTCTTGCTGTTTTTGATTTTGATGGAACTCTGACTTCTAAATCTGATTCATCCTCGTGGAAAACAGTGCACAATTATTTTGGAACATGGGAGTCTCATGGTAAGGCTATTTTGGAAAAATTCTTGAATGGAGAAATTTCTTATTACGACTTTTGTCGTTTGGATGCGGAAACATGGAAAGGTTACTCCGAGTGTGATTATTACAAAGCTCTTAAAACAATTGTATTAAGGGATGGATTGGATGAATTGGTCACTTTTCTAAAGAAAAAAGGATTTGTTCTTGTTATTTTATCAATGGGGCTACTTACTGTTGTAGATAAAATTGCACGGAAATATAATTTTGATTATTGGATTGCTAATGATATAGTTCGAATCAATAACCAAATTACTGGAGAAGTAAAAATTAATATTGGATGGAAAAAAAAGGGTATTATTTTACAATCAATACTTAAAGATTATAATATCGAGAGAAATAATTGCTTAGCTATTGGAGATGCGACAGCGGACATCGAGATGTTTGAAATTGCAGGCATTTCAATCGCTATTGAACCTAGTTCAGAAGAGGTAGTGAAAGCTGCTGAATTTATTTGTCAGGGAACAGATCTGAGAGAGATAATTTCGTTTTTTGAATAAGTTCTATATTATTTCCTTTTTATCAGCTTAAATAGGATTGCATTGATTTCCCTTAGATCAATTTCTTTTGAATTTAAAATTGATCCTACAACTTCAATTCTTTCTTTTAAGCCTAAAAATATGGCTTCTGAAATCTCTCCAGCAACTTCAGTTGGTGGGAGAAAAGAAACAGCTAATTTTAGATTTGATTTTATCATAGTCTGGTTAGTCATCACGGTATACTCTCTTTGGTCATCAGATACACGAGTTTTAACAAATTCTCCAATTTTTTGAATATTCCGTATCCTTACTACTTTAACATCTATTCCTACCCCTAATTCGAATCCTTCCATTTGTAATCTGTTTTGAAAACCTTCAAGAAGCTGTACTCCCCAGTTTAATAGCGCATAACTTAACTTGTGAGTCGAGGGAGATTGTATAGCAGGATTAATAGCTTCTCGTAGCTCTTGTGCCATCCTTTGAATTGTAATAACCTCTTTATGGTCATTGAGATCCTCTAGAGATATATATGAATACTTGAGAGTCATTAATGCTGCCTCACATTTTCTAAAAATCTCTTCTAACTCATCTCTTGATCGTGCTGGTCGAAAACCTAATTTAAATTTAAATTGATCCTTTAATCTTTGAGTAGCATATTCAGCAACGATAATTTGGGGGAGCTTATCAGTTTGTAAACTCAATTTGTACACCCAAGTGACTTGTACCTTCTTTATTGAATTTTTAAAGGATTATATTTTTAACAAGGCTATTCATTATCATTAGAAAGTTCTTCAGCAATTCGTATAATTGGACTAAAACTTTCAGCGGTTAAAGAGGCTCCTCCAATGAGACCTCCATCAATATCTTTAATCTCTAACAATTCTCGTGCATTATTTTTGCTCATTGACCCTCCATAGATAATGCGTATTTTCTCTGCAATCTGATGACCGTATTCTTTCCTAATCCAATCTCGTACCATTTTATGTGCAGAAGCTGCTTGATTAGGAGTCGCAGGTTTTATACCAATTCCAGGGTTTAAATAAGGATTATTAATTGCCCAAACAGGTTCATAGGCGATAATAATCTTCTCAAATTGTTCATCAGAAACTCCAAGTAAACATTCGCTTAGCTGTAAATTATTAATTTCTGTTGTTAGTCCTTCTTCACGTTCTTTAGCCGTTTCGCCAATACATAAGACAACTTTAAGCCCATGCTCCAGCGCCTTGAGCACTTTCAAGTTAATTGTTTCATTTAACTCCCCGAAAATTCTTCGCGGTTCACTATGACCTAGAATCACATAATTACACCCAGCATCTAATAAAGATAATACCGAAATTTGACCAGTAAAAGCCCCCTGCTCAATGTAATGCATATTTTGGCCTGCTATTCTTAATTTAGTGTTATTAACAATCTGTTTTACACTAACTAAACTGTTAAATGGGGGAGCAATAAACACTTCTACACATTTAATGTTTTCAATAGTAGTTGCAAGGGTTTGAGCCTTTTTTTCAGCTTCACCAATAGTTAAAACTTGCATTTTCCAATTTCCGCCAATTATAAATCTTCGCATATTTAATCATCTCTTTATATGGAGAGTGGTTTCTACTAATGAAAAGTTTTCATTTATGAGTACTGTTATCTATTCATAACAATTTTCTATCAAATGATCCCTATATTTCTCTAATGGTAAAAAATAATAAAGAATCCAAATTATTTTTTAAGAATATTTATGGGGATTAATAAAGAAATATGGATTCTCTTCTGGAGATAATACTAGAAAAGCTACTCTCAATGCTAAAATATTAATTGCGACTGCTAAACCTATTGCTTCTGAGATCTGATTAACCAATAAAACAGTTAATATTAATAACAATCCGACGGCTACGACTAATACAATGGCTCTAATGACACGACGTGACCGTTGACCACTTATAACATATATTTCATCTGGAAACGCATATTCTAATGCAATATTACTCAAATTAAATGTTAAAATTGCTGCCCAGATGAGAAAGATCAAATATACAATAAATAGAAAAATAATATCTAATCCAAACATATTCAAATCTATTAAAGTGATTAAAACGCAGACAAGAATTATTAAAATATCAGTAGTCTTAGTCAAATCTTGTATTTCCTTGTTTGATTGAGACAATTTACTTTATTCAATTTTATATATGGTCTTATTTGTTATTGGATGTATCAAACTCGAAAAACAATTTTTTTCCAGCAAAGCATACTGGACATACCCATGTATCAGGAATTTCTTCGAATAAAGTTCCTGAATGGATATTCGAAACTGCATCACCTATCTCGGGTTTATAGATGTAACTACATATACTACAACGCCACCAACCCTTTGACATGAATTACCCGGCATTTTTCTTAATCAACATCAATTATGCCCTCTGCAGCTACGCCAAAAATTGCTTCACTTTCTGGCAAGAGAGGACTATCAACGATTCGTGCAATTCTCCTTTCTCCTTTTGATTTCCGCAAGTAAACACGGGTTTGTGCTGCATGTGCTACAATATGACCTCCAACCGGAGCTGTTGGATCACCAAAAAATTGATCAGGTTTTGCATGGACTTGATTAGTAACAATTACTGCAACATTACCAACCTCAGCAGCACGTAGAATTGTATGAATGTGTTGATTGAGTTTTTGTTGACGAGAAGCTAATGTTCCTCTTCCTATATACTCTGCACGGAAATGGGAAATTAATGAATCTACTATTAATAATCGGACATTCTGAGAAGGAATGTATTCTTTGATCATCTTTTCTACTAACACCATTTGATGATCACTATTATGAGCCCTTCCATGGAGAATATTTTCAAGAGCTGCATCTACCTCTAACACGTCTTTCCATCGTTCAGCCATAGCCACGATCCTTTCGGGTCTAAAAGTTCCTTCAGTATCGATATATACTACTTTAGGTAAGTAATTTCCCACTTTTAAACCACCTCTTTCCTTTGGTAATTGTACTGTGACACATAATTGATGTGCAATTTGGGTTTTACCAGTTCTGAATTCCCCATAAAGCTCAGTTATAGCTCCAGTTTCAATTCCTCCTCCAAATAATTCATCTAGTTGTTTACTTCCAGTTGTTATTTTAGCTAATTCTTTTCTTCGATTTAAAACCGATTTAGCTGTTTCAAAGTCTATATCTAAGGCTTCTCTCGCTGATTCAATTATTTTAGTTACTGTTTTTTCCCCCATGCTAGCGATCGAGGCCAATTCTCCAACAGAAACCGTTGCTATGGCTTCTAATGTCGAAAATCCTGCTTCTATTAGTTTTTGAGCAGTTGATGGTCCAATTCCTGGAAGATCTGTAATACTAGATGGTTTAGAGGGTCTTTTGCTCTTATCTTCGAACTTTTCATCTTCTACGTCCTCTGAATGTTCGATTTTTTTCTTTGGGGACATTTTCTTCCCTTTCCTGAGATTTCTATTCTTTCTTACTGATTTGTCATAAACATTCCTTCTGATTATATGTTCTTCTTAAAATGATTTTGTCTGATTAGACTCTGATTAGAAGTGAGATTCTTCTTGTTCTTTAGTTTGTACTTCAACTAATATTTCCCTTGTGATTTCTTCAAATAGCGATAGTTCCCCAGAAATTTGGATAGATAAATAAATTCCAAGATTTTTTTTACTTCTCCCCTGATCTTAGGGAACCACAAGTTTAGAAAATTTATAAACAACATAATACGTTATAATTAATTTTACTCAAGAGTTTTAGGGATTACAAAAATGCTTATATCTAATATTTGGGGGGAATACCTATACAGGATTTAACAACCCTAAAATATTTATTAGATTTATATTTCAATTAAAGGGATTAATCATGGTTACTCATTACTTTGGTCCTCTTAATCTGCAGATTATGAGGTTTTTATCCAATAAAAGAAAAGCTGTATCTCCTATCTTAGCTACAGTAATAATCTTTGGATTGATAATTACAGGAGTTATGATGACCTTTATACAAGTTGTACCTTTTATTGAAAGAGCTCAAAGTGAGGAGGCCATATCTATGGTAAAAAATAGCTTTATTGATCTAGATACAACAATTAAAACTTTGATCAGTGAAAGCGGTGACCCTGGTGGCTTTCGAACTACACTTTTTCAAAAATCAGCTGGGAAATTAGTATTTTCTCCTACATCAGCCTATATTTCCTTAAAAATAGTTGATCAAAATTCTGAAATTGTCTATAATTTCACAAATACTGATTCAGGGCAACCAATCAAGTCACTTGATTGGATTTATAATAGTCCAAGAACAATACTACCACGAGGGACTTCAAAATACTTATCAGGCCCCGATCCATATCAACATCGTGATCCAGTTTTTTTAACAGGTGCTTTTGCTAGTACTGAATATCAAGAAATGACAAACTTGACTTTAAGTCACTTTAATGATCGAAGGCATCATATTATGTTGAATTATAGGACTTCTATTCACTTAACTATCTCTACATCTCCTGAGCCTGAAATAAAATTTCAAGCTTTCTTTATTTCCCTTTTAGCAAATTTTGATACAATTCATTCCTCATCTACTCAAATTAAAGTTCATTCTACTCAAGTTACATCTTCTCCAATAACCCTTCCAAGCAACCCTGCAATTTCTCAGTTAAAATTAATATGGGAAGATATTAGTGAAACAGGTACCGTTTCTTATGATCTTTGGAATACACAAAACATAAGAGGGCTTACTCATATAAGTTATTTCAATATTGTTGTTCAAAAAATTGTCTATGAAATTGGTTTAAGCATTTAATGAGAGTAAAATAATATGGCGTCTCAATACATTACCTTTTTGATGATTTTTACTCTAGGTCTAAGCTTAGTAATCTTAACTAACTCAATGTTTCTGACTTTAAGTGAAGAATTTCGTAATAATTTAGCAAATATGGAAATGCGAGAAATCCTCGAATTCTTACAAAGTCAAATCCAACAATCCTTACAACTCGGTGACTCTGGAAACTTTACAATAAACCAACATGTAAGTCTCCCCTCGTTACTTGGTCAAGGACTTCGTTATTCTATTGAAATAACTAATACGACTGATAATGAAATCCAACTTCGTGGCTTCACCTCAAAATATGAGGTTAATCGTATACAATCATTCACGATCAATAGTAAATTCAACCTTAGTATAGCAAATACAGCCTTTCAAAGCATCAATGAGATGCTTATTTTATCTATAGAAAAGATTGGGCTGGATCTTAATATCCAGATAGCTTAATATTTGAGATATTACACAAACCTAATAATCATATCTAAAAAACTAAATACATAAATAATTAAATTAAAACCTAAATAAAATTGTTAACCTAATGAGATATTTTTAACTCCATTAATTAATCAAATAATAGAAGGTTAGGAATAAATGTCCGAATCAAGTAGTTTAATTCGTGAAACATATCCTTTAATTCCCCCATTTAGTTACGCACTAGTCGCGACTGATCCAGAATCAAAACAAACTAAATATACAGTAGTTGAAGTTCCTCTTAGTGCAAAAGAAAAAGAAATTCTGGACATGATAAAAAGTACATTAGAAGAAGAATTGGATGTCGACTTTAACGTTCTTAAAAATCCTGAGGTTGCTCGAGATTATTTGAGACAGAAAGTCATTGGTATCGCTAAAAATTATGGCTTGAAATTAGATGAAAAAACATTTGACAAGATTAACTATCACATAACACGTGATTTTGTAGGATTTGGACCAATTGATGCGATGTTAAAGGACCACAATGTCGAAGACATTTCGTGTGATGGAGTTGGTATTCCTGTTTATATCTGGCATCGAAAATTTGAAAGTATTCAGACTAATATAAAATTTGATAACGAAGATGAGCTAGATGCCTTTATTATTAAACTTGCACAGCGTTCAGGACGTCATATTAGTGTTGCACGACCTTTATTAGATGCTGCTCTTGCTGATGGGAGCCGTCTTCAATTAACATATGGGAGAGAAGTTACGCAAAGGGGTAGTACTTTTACCATCAGAAAATTTCGTTCTGATCCACTTACTATCACTGATATGATAACTTTCAATACAATCGACGAAGATCTTGCAGCCTTTCTTTGGTATGCTTTGGAGAATAGAAATTCGGTAGTTATTGCTGGGGGGACAGCTGCAGGTAAAACTTCACTTCTTAATAGTTTAGCAATGTTCATTCGACCAGGGATGAAAATAGTTTCTATTGAAGATACTGCAGAACTTCATTTGCCACATGAAAATTGGATTCCAGCTGTCGCACGAGAGGGTTATGGGGGCCGAGAAGCTGATGGATCAAGACGTGGGGAAGTGTCTATGTACGATCTACTTCGTGCTGCATTACGACAGAGGCCTGATTATTTGTTTGTTGGTGAAGTTCGTGGCGCGGAAGCATATAACCTCTTCCAAGCGATGGCAACAGGACATACTGGAATGGGTACAATTCACGGAGATAGTGTTACAGGGACTATCCGTCGACTTGAAAATGAACCAATGAATATTCCCCGAACATTAATCCAAACCTTAAACATGCTTCTTGTCCTTCGAAAAGTTCGACGTGGTGATAAACAAGTAAGAAGGGTCATTGAAGCTACAGAAATCGTGGGAATTGATCCGGTGACCACAGAGCTGATAACAAATAAAGTTTTTGGATGGAACGCACGTGAAGATGCCTTTATCAATTACGGAAGATCCTATATCCTTGAGGGAATACAGGAGGGGCAAGGATTGACAGATTCCCAAGTTTATGAAGAAATTGAGAGACGTAAAACCATTTTAAGATGGCAAGTAAAGAAGAAATTGGCCCATTACACACAAGTTGCTGAAGTTATTAACAATTATTATCAAAATCCCTTAGAAACTGTAGATCGCGCAAAAAGAGAGCTAAAAGCAGTCTAAAAATCATAGTGGAGCGTTTTACTTTGAGTAAGTTTATAAGACGAGTTGGTTATCTCCGTTTTGGGAGGTATCTAGAGCCTTGGATTGAAGGGGGAAAGTTTAAACGATTAGGTCGAAGTTTAAAAAAGGCAGGAATGGATATTTCTGTTCGTACATATCTTGGAAGCGCAATTCTCAGTTCAATCATTGTTGGATTTTTAGTCTTATTTTTTGGAACAGGATTGGTATTTATTCTTATCCAATCATTTACACCTCAAATCAACGCTGATGGACAATTGTTATTGAGTATTATTATGGGTATAATCCTAGGAATATTTTTTGGTGTAATAACCTATATCCCATTTATTTATTGGCCTCAAATGAAGGCTGCTGATCGTAAAATACTTATTGAGGCTGGTTTACCATCAACCGCTTCTTATATGTCTGCTATGTCAAGTTCTGGAGTTCCTCCAGATAGGTTATTTTATTCACTTGCAGGTGAAGAATCAGTTGCTCCTGAAATTTCTAAGGAGTGTAAGCGTATCACACGAGACATTGAAATTTTTGGTTATGATATTCTAAAAGCACTTAGAACTGCAAGCGAACGGTCTCCTTCGGAAAGATTTTCTAAATTCCTTGATGGCATGTCTGCTACAGTAACTAGTGGCGGTGATTTAACTTTTTTCTTAACAGCAGAAAGTAAAGCTCTAATGAAACTTAAAGAAGAAGAAACAAAAGAATTTATTGAGCAATTAGGGGTTTTATCAGAAATTTTTATGATCATAGGAGTCGTTTCACCTCTCTTCTTTGTTGTTATTATAGCAATATTAGCTGTGATTACTAAAGATGCAACCGTAGGAGGAATAATTATGGTTTTATTAACCTATTTTTTGATGCCAATCTTATTAACGGTGATGATTCTGCTAATTTCAACAATTTCACGAGAAACCTAAACGGAGGCAAAAAAGAATGGGAAAACTTACTGCAAAAGGTGAACAAAGGATTTGGATACTCTCAATATTTTTATTTCTTGTTATATTGATAATTTCATTATTTTTCTATAGTCCTGTTATCCAACATATTTTTGAAAGAACAGAACCTGTTTATCCTCCTATTGAAAATGATCCTTACTTATTCACAATACGTGAGGTTTCTTTAGATCCTATCTTCAAGTTTTTTGATGTTTTAGATATTACAGTTTTATTAGCCCTTGCTCTCTTTTTGATACCTGCTTTAGCTTATAATTCAAATCAAAAATGGCGGGACAATATAGATGATCACATTCCTTCTCTACTTAGAGAAATCTCAGATGCTCAAAAAACAGGTTTACCATTACCTAGAGCAATAATGGAATCCTCTAAGCATCAATATGGAGCTCTTACACCAGAATTAAAAAAAATGGCTGCTAAAATAAGTTGGGGAATACCTTTTAGCAAAGCTCTTCGAAGTCTAACTGAAACGGCTGATACACCTTTAATGAAACGAACTTCGTTATTGATTTTAGAAGCTGAACGCTCAGGTGGAGCCATTGAAGATGTATTTGAATCTGCACACAAACATGTTTCAGAGATTTTAGGGTTAAAACGTGAAAGACTCTCAGCAATGAAACCTTATACTTGGATTATCTATGCCTCTTTTATTGTGTTTGCTATTGTAATGATTATATTACTTTATTCCTTCTTCCAAACCCTTGCAGTTCAAATAGTAGATGCAGTTTCTGCGGGCCAAGAGACTACTGCAAGACTCCCATCAAATGTTGCAGGACTTCAATTACTCTTTTTTCACCTTATGGTCATTGAAGCGATATTTGCAGGATTAATATCAGGAAAAATGGGAGAAGGAGACGCTAAAATAGGCTTAAGACATTCATGTATTTTATTGATTATCTCCTATGCTTTTTTTAAATTAACTGTACTACTTTTCTAGGATAAATGGTGATATAATGGGTAAAGATGAAAAGGTATTCACAGAAATATTAGAAAAAATTTCTAGCTTGGAAGACAAATTTACTAATATGGAATTTCTACTTGTTCAGGGCATGGGTTCAGGGGGTTCCTTACCTAAACAAGTCTTTTCTTCAGCTACTAATGTCCCCGTTGGCCCTGTTGAAGTTGATCTTGCACCAATTGAGGGAAGATTAGGAATTATTGAGAAAAATATCTCGGAATTAACCTTAAAAGTGAATAAACTATCAGAAATCACTTCAGATATAAGATCAGAGAAAGCTGAAAAAGCAGATGAGCTAATTGCCCAAGCACAAACTCTTTTAGAGAAAGGATTACAACTGACTGAATTAGAAACTACCTTACTTGAATTAAAAGACAAATTAGAGGAAATAGTTATTCAACTTGAAGTATCCAATGTTGGGTCAACTGATGACATTTCTTAGGATGCTAATTAACAAATTATCACAATATTTTGGGAAGCACTTATGATATTCCATAATATTAACAAAAGACGAAAAGGGCAAATGAGAGCTATAGACTTTGTCGTCAGTCTTTTCCTTTTCTTGTTAATGCTTTCACAATTACTTCTTATTATAATTAACATTCAATCGAGTATTAATCGTACTGATATAGGAACACTCTCCTATGATGACCTCGATAATTTTAGCCGTATGATATTACAGGAGTCAGGAACAGATAACTGGGGGTATCAGAAAAATTTGCCTACTAATTTCGGTTTAGCTTTAAGTCACTATAATGGATATTTTACGCTAGATGCTGCAAAAATAGCTCGTCTTATTAGCGGAACGACCTATCCCATCTCTTCTATCTCTGGAATGGACAATTTTGATTATAGAACCCTGAAAGAAGTGATCGAGATTTCTGGAAAGAGAGAGTTTCAAATTTCTCTCCAACCTAGTTTAAAGATCTCTCTCAATCTCGAAAGTATAAATCAAACGCATAATAAAGTAGAATTCATTGTAACAAATTCTTACAATACCCCTATTTTTAGAGCCAATTCAAAAGTAATAGTTGTTAATTTAAAAGATTCAAACTTGATATATGGAGATGATCTATTCACTAATTCTACTGGAGGAAGCTCTTATACGTATGAGGTTCCACATTTTAATGACCCAAATGGAAAACATTTTATTCTTGTGATAGCAGAAAAAGGAGTTCTTTGGGGAGTTAACTGGGGACACTTTAGCTCTATTTTTCCTCAGGCTATTGTTGGATCTTCTTCAAATATAACTATCTGGTCAGGTGGTATCAATTCCTCAGCTTTACTTGTAAGTGATACTTTACCAGCAATAGACACACCTATTAATCATTTTATTTCTATAATCTACAAAGATTCATTATATTCATATTCATCGCAATTATTAAATTTGGGTACTTCCTATGATGGAAACGAAACAATATTACTACCTGAAACTGGCCTTGTCATACTTCTTAGTATTACACAATACTCTGACCATTATAGGGTAGGTATTGGAACTTATCCAGCTATTTTAGATAAAACAGAAGGACAAGGACAGTTTTATAATACCTTGGGCGATATCACTGATAATATTAGAGTGAAAACCTTGTTGAGTAAAAACTATCCTGTATTAGTCCGTGGTTTATTAATGCGATGTCAAATTACACTTTGGAGCGAATAGAATGAAATATTTAATGAAAGGAAAACAACGTGGTCAGTTGCAAATTGCTGAAACGTTAGTAGCTGTTTCTTTAATGTTAGTTCTCGCTCTATTGCTTATTAATGCTGCTGATCAAAGTTTAAACCCTCCTCAATCATATAAATTTCTAGATCGAACTGGTTACGACGTTTTAAGCACAGCTGATGAAGCAGGTTATCTTAGACCTTCTATATATCTTAAATCTAATCCGAGTTACTCAGATGAAGCGAATTATTTTATTAATCTTCTGGATACTTATATTACTTCCATTTTGAGCGATAATTACGGTTTTATACTTATTGCTCATGATTTAGTCAGTGGAGTGCCTTCTGATTCATATACCACAATTTTAGGATCAGTTGCAGACATTGCAGCACTTCAAACTGGAGGAGAAGGAATAGTTGTCAATTATCATCTTGGATCATATACATCAGCAGAATTTGGTCAATTTCAGAATGGCTATTTAGTGAAACTTTATATATGGGAGAAAATTTAAATGCAGAAGTTATTCATTAAATCAAGACAAGGCCAGATGTTTATTTTAGCAACAATGCTTATTGCGATTTATATTGTTTCGATGGCTGCAGCTTTAATGAATATGCAAACAAGTCAACTTGAATTTAATAGAGAATCCCTTTCAGAGCCATATCTCGACTCTAAACGAGAAATTCAAAACTATTTAGAATTTATTTTATCCAAACACACACAAAATAGCTCAGAAATGTCTCAAGAGTACGCTAAACTATTCATTAAAGATTTTCTGAAAAATTTAGAATACTTAACAACAACCAGGGGAATTATTGCGGAATTCTCATTTATTGAAGATACATTCAAAATGAATGCAAAGCAACCACCTTATACAAATGTTACCAACGGAAATGTCTATTCTAGTGAAGTTTCAGCAAACTTCAAACTAAAATTAACAAGTCTGACTACTTCCTTAACTATAGAAGAAATGTTTAGTTTAGTATTCAATGCTCGTGCAGAAGTTTTTAATAATCATATCTTCATTTTTAGTAAACGAAGAGACTCTTTTCAGCCAACAAACCCCTATAGTATCTTTATTTTAAACGGAACTACTTCATTGATACCCAATCCATATTTAAACCAAACTGGCGTGTTTTATTTCGAGGGAGTTTCTTCACTTAATAATATTGGTATACTTAATGTTACTTTGCCCAATGGGGTTAGGATTCTTTCATGATTTTTCCAGAATTCACCAATTACGTTACACAAATAAAAAAGTCATTGAATAATCAATACTCCTTGGCACAACAAGCACGAAGTCAGAAATACGACCCAAAATGTAATGTAGAATCAATAATAACATATTCTGCCAAATTAAGAATTTCTTCAATAATAAATATTGATGGTTTAGAAGAAAATTTACCATCTAACATTGTTTTCCATGAGAATTCACTTTTACTTGCAGCAGAAACCGCTAAACAGATAGTAAATGGTTATTATCTAAAATTGTCTCGGGACGAGTTAATTCTAGTCGCACTCCGAAGTGCGTGTGTAATCCTAAGCCAAGGACTGATTTCTGTTCCTGAAGAAGCTATTCCAAAGATAACAATTTCAGAAAAGACTTCTCATCTGACGATTTTTTTCTCCAATACAATTCGCTATGTCCCTGGGGAAGTAATTGGCTTAATTATCCTAATAGCTGATTATCTACGTAGAATTTTGCATCTGAATCGATTTAATGCTACACCTGAAATGATAGGAAGATATATTGAGGAATTAGAGCTTTATTATGAGCTAAGTGATCGAATTTCTGAATTGCAAAAGGATTTAGCGAAATTTATCCTCCAAAATATTGGCATTGAAATCTCAGGTGAATCCTATGAAAGAATCGAGGTTGTTAAATATAGAAATCTACCACCTCTATCAAACCAGTTGAGGATGGGAATGTGTGTAGCTTTAGAACGTTTTATAGATAGCATAAACCTGATTAAACGATATAAAATTTTAACAGAAATTCCAGAGTGGAACTGGTTAGACAGAAGTTTTCATTTCGTAAAAAAGAGCCAGTTAGTTTTTGGTGACCGAGAAATTCGAGGTACTCAACCATTGCTTTCAAAATCAACCGGTACAGGGGGTTTTCAATTAAGGTATGGATATACACGTAATACTGGTTTTGGCTCAGTTGGTGTAAACCCAGCGACAATGATGCTCCTAAAAATCATTTCTCCAGGAACATCAATAAAAATTGACTTAATAGAACGAAATTTAATAATCCTTCCTGTTTCTAGTTTAACAGGTCCTTTAGTAGAAATTGAAGATGGTTCTTTAGTACGGATTAACAATATTGAAGAACTAAAACAGTATGAAGATAGAATTCTCCAAATCTGGGAATTAGGAGAATTATTACTTTGTCCTGACGATATTCCTGATCAAGAAGCGTTTGAAATCTCCTCATGGACAGAGGAATGGTGGTCATTGGAGGTTATTAATGCAGCTATCAAGAAATTCGGTTCAATTCAAAATTTGTCACGAGCTTTATCTATTGACTTTAATATTCTAAGAACATCTCTTAATACCCCATCAGTTGATTTTTTGAATCCTGAAATAATTTATTTGATATCTAAACTAACAAAAGTACCTTTACACCCTAAATACTCTTTTAATTGGAATAATATAGCTATAAGTGATTTAATTCTCTTGTTAGAACATATTAACAAAAGTAAAGAGCCAAATATTACTGATAATGAGGAAATGAGAAGAATCCTAAGTTTTCTTGGTGTTCCCTTTGCAGTTAATAATGATAAGATTGAATTTGATAGTTTTCAATTCATTTTAACTCGTTTGCAGAAAAAAAAATTCGATCTTAATCAAATAATAAATGATCTCTCTATTGAGGATGAGACGGAGGAAATTATATCTAAATTAATTGGAGTACCAATAAGAACAAAATCTAAACGTAGACTGGGTTCTCAGATAGTTCGGGTAGAAAAAGCTGAACCTCGTCATATAAATCCTCCATCTCATGTGCTTTTTCCCATCGGATCCTTAGGAGGCTCTCAAAGGAATTTATTAAAAGTTTTAAAAGAAAAAGCAGTAATTCTAAACCTATCGAATCGATACTGTTCAACATGTCAAAAAACAATATATTATGTGTACTGTCCAGATTGCAATCAAGAAACAACTCAAAAACTTATATGCAGAAACAATCATACATTTGATACAAAAAATTGTCCTGTGTGTGGAAATTATGGTGTTTCATCTAAACCATATTCTATAGCCTTTGAAGAATTGTTAAAGGTAGAAAAAGCTGATATTTCAAGTTTAGAGAAATTTAAAGCAGTATCTTATCTTAATACCAAAAATAAAATTCCAGAAAATATCAACAAAGGTTTTTTGAGAGCAAAAAATGATATATATGTCTATAAAGATGGAACTAGTCGATTTGATACCACAAATGCCCCTTTATTGTGCTTCAAACCTCTAGAAATAGAAACATCAATTGAAGATCTTATCCGTCTTGGTTATTTTCATGATATTGAAGGAAAGCAGCTAGAAAATGAAAATCAATTAATAGAACTTTTCCCATATGATGTGATTATTAGTAAGTCCTCTGAACAATTTCTATTAAAACTAACGAAGTTTATTGATGATGAGCTAATAGAATTTTACGATTTACCAGCCTATTATAGATTAAAATCCGTACACGATCTGATGGGTTCCTTAATTGTAGGAATTTCCCCTTTTTCCAAGGTTGGAGTGATCGGACGAATTATTGGTACCACTACAACTGATGTTCTTTATGCGCATCCAGTTTGGCATAGACTAAAGGGACGTAATTGTAACGGAGACATAGACTCGTTTACTCTTCTTCTTGATGTTTTAATTAATTATTCTGAGGAGTTTATTCCCACCACTAGAGGGGGGACAATGGATGTGCCCATAGTATTGAATATGCCAGATTCTTGGGAAGATTTATCGTTTTATGCGATGAGTGAAGCTATTCCTTTGAATCTGACATTTTTCAGGGAATTAAAAAATAAACCTTCCAAGAAAGATCTTTTAGTCTATAAAATATCTAATTTAAATCCTATTTTTCCAAAAACTCACACCATTGATAATATCTCTGGATTTAAGATCAGTAATCCGCTTAAACAAAGTAAAATTATTTCAAAGATTCAATCAAGTCTCTCGATCCTTAAAAAAATTCAGGGTACTCAAGAGAGCGAGTTTGTTGAAAACATATTAGAAAATGATTTTTTAGAAAAATTCAACTCTTCTTTAGAAAAATTTTTCTCTCAACCTTTCAGATGTCAAAAATGTAGCCGAAATTTCAGGCGTATCCCTCTTTCAGGTAAATGCCCATCTTGTGGACAAGAAAAAATCAATTTCACTCTTTCTGAAGGCTGGGTTTTGCGATATACACAAATTATTGAGCAACTAGAAGAAAATTATGCCTCAAGTATCTCGCCATATTTAGATTCTTGGATAAAATTACTAGAAATGAATAAGCGGCAGGCTTTTGAGATTGGGTTACGACCTACAACTCTTTTCTGATTGATTTGAATCTCATGTTGAATATTACAACAATCAAGTTATAAAGAACTACAGGAATAGTGATCAATAATGAATAAGGGCATCTTATTCATGAAGATAGATTTAATTGCCACATTATACAAAATAAAAAAATTTAACACATTTTTGGTTATTTTTTGAATAAATTTAATATCTCGTTTGAAAATAAATATTTCAGATAGCATTTTGCACAGTTTTGATCATTTATTATTTAAATTTTGAGCTTTTTGCCTCCTTTCTGTCTTCCTTTAGTTTTTAACATTGAAAATTAGATCTTTTAAAGCTATACCAGAACATAATATCTTATAATTAAAATTTAATCAGATAATAGTAAAGGATGCAAACCTTTTTTTGGGATTAAAACTATTATATTTTATTGATGAGTTATCATGAATTCAAGGAGTGTCTGTGAACTTTGATTGCAAGTGAAAATGAGGTAATAATCCAGCATTTACTAAAAAAAGAATCTAAAATTATTTCAATGCCAAAAAACCAACCTGTTACAGAAGCTGCTAAATTGATGAAAGAGCATAATGTTGGATCAGTGGTCATAAAGAACGACCAAATCCTAGGAATTATTACTAAAGGTGATATTATAAACCGAGTCGTTGGTTGTGCTCTTGATCCTGGCATAGTTTTAGTTGATGATGTGATGACCCATCCGATTGCTTATGTTTCGTCTGATGAAACATTAGAGAATTGTATGCTATATATGGCAAAACGAAATATAGAACGAATTCTTGTGGTTGAAAATAATGATTTATCTAAACCACTTGGAATAATATCAACTAATGATATTTTAAAATTTGCACCTGGTCTTATGAGAATTAGACAAGAACAACACGTTATAGAAAATACTGCAAATGAATTAGAATTTCCAAAGCTTAAAGGATTTTGTGATGATTGTGGTAATTATTCCGAATTTTTAAATGTGACTAATGGTTATACGTTATGTTCGGATTGTGTAAAGTCAAATCCAGATGATGACACATCTAATGAAGACTTAGACTAAGGTAGAAAAGAAAACGTTATAGATCACCGAATTATGAGGTATTGCGTGGACAAATTCGTTTAAATCTATCGCTCGTATTTTTGCTTGCTCCTCAGGTGAGTTAGCTTTCTCAATAAAGATTTTTTGGATATGTTTTGCTAATTTTCCTTTAGGTTCGGGCCCAGGTTTAATCATAACATAATTCGGACTTATTTTTTTAATTCTTTCTTCAGTTCCATAAATTACTCTTGCATAGTGTTCGTCAAATTCTATACCAATAGCTAGAATTAATTCAACTCCCCTAATATAAGTCCTAGGACCTCTAACCATTACTCCCCCTTTTGGTATGTATTCTCCACTCGGTGCTGAAAAACTCACACTTGAGCCAGTTACATAATAGACATCTACTGCACCAAATCCAACCTTCCAACCACTTGAAAAGCAAGCAGCTAATCTAGCAGCACTTTTAATATCTTCTTCTGTTGGATCATAATCATTAGATTCTCTTATCAATATAGTATAAGGAGCACCTTGAAGTTCTGCATGAAAAAATAAGTCGACATCATTTAATCGTCGTTTGGCTATCTCTTCATTTCCTGAAATGTCTTTTCCTCCAATAATTAAGAAATTATTTTTTGAATACGTCCAATGATATTTTTCATACCATTTTCTCTTTCGTCTCTTTAAACTCAAGGAAGCAGTTTCTTTTTGTATAGAAAGCTCCATTGATAAGTTGTTTAATTTCTCAATTGTTTTTTCAAGAGCTTCATGTGCTGGTACAATTTTCTTTGTTATTTTTTTAGCATTCTCATAGAACTCGTTAGCAATAGTTGAAGCAGATTTTCGAAAATCGACTTCAATTTCTTCTGAATCGAATATTAGAACTACTTTTCCTTTTTCAGGAACTATTTCCTTGAAAATCTTTAGAGAAGGAAAATTATGATTTCCTGCAGTTTCAAATTTTTTCATAATCTCCTCCCATGATATATTTTTCTTGCGTGCTTGATATATCGTATTTAATAAGTCATCAATTAGACTAAAGTTCTCGTAAATTCGATCTCCAAGTAATTTATATCTCATTTCCTTTTCTGTAAACTCTTTAATTGCTTTTTCCTGTTTTTCCTTTATTGCTAATATCTTTTTCCGCTTTCGATCTATTGAGACAAAATTTGTGGAAATTTGAGGAAGAATAGTAGAGTAATAATAGTCCATCGCAGCAGAAAAGGTATCAAACCTTTTTAAAAGCCCATCTACTGACCTTAAAGTTATTGGTTGATATGAGACTGGTTTTTTTTCTATATCTAGAATTACAGAGGGATTTAAGTCCATTAATTCCTTATTAAATTCTTTAACAACAGATAAGAAAGTCATAATTTCTTTTTCTGTTATTTCCGCACAGGGAGTTGATTTTAAAATTCCAGCCCTATATAAGATTTCTTCCATAAGACCCCCTCCTCCCCCAAATTTACGTACTAATACCCTAACAACTTCCTCATTTTGATTTTCGTCGGAAATTAAATTTGATTTAAATTCCTCAAAATCGACCTGGAAAATTGACTTCCCACTACTTGGAGGTAATTCAAACTCCTTACCTGGTAGAAGATCGCGATGACGCATTTTTCTATACCATAAAGCTAAAATTACCTTATTTTCCTCTCCCACAATTATAAAATTCGGTCTTGTCCCAAAAAGTTCAACATAAACCCGATACTTCTGCTTTCCTACTAGTGTCATTTCTATAATTCTATCAAATTCAACTTGACGAATTTTAACTAATTCTGAACCCTTTAAATGTTTTCTTACTGCCATTATCTTGTCTGTTGGACGTTGCGGTACTTCATATTTGTATTCTGTTAAATAAAAACGAATTCCTGGTTCTATCAATAATATAGGATTTTTTAAGCTCCCAAAACCTTTAAATTTGAATAAATAAAAACTATCCGATGAGTCACGGTAAATATTATCCACTTTATATCCAACAAGAGCTTGGAGCTCCTTTGAGATTGCATAAACATCTAAATTTGACATCTTATTCATTTTTGTTTTACAACTCTTTGATAAATCAACTTTAAAAGGAATTACTCCGTTTTACTTGTTACCATTGGTTTTTTAATTCTGATTTTGGACTATTCTTGTCTGTTTACAATAAGTCTACTTTCACCTAAGTATTAATCTCAATCCAATATGATTTTATAATTGTTGTAGAAAGCTTAAATCGGTAAACTCATTTTTTATTCTTTCTCACTAAATTCATCAATATAATAGAAGGGTGTCATTAATGTCACAAAATTCGTCAACAAAAACTACAAATCCAATAATAAACACAATTTTAGTATTGAGTATAGGATTATCAGCATTAGAGCTTACTCAGTTGATATTTGATCCAAGCCATGCCGCTTCTCTTACAGCCTTAGATTTTAATGCTGTAATTCAGCAGATGTTTTATGGTATGAACCTAAACGCTATTACTTTACAATCATTTTGGGCTGTTCTCGTTGCTTGGGCCATATCAGGGTTAATTGCTGGTATAAGAGCTAAATCAGGATTTTGGGGAGGATTCGCTGGATTTTTTGGTACGATACTTGGAGCAGGATTTCTTTTAATTGTAAATGTTCCTACAATTGAACTAGGGGCATTATCCGAGTTTATAATTGGAACAATTTCATGTGCTATTGTTGCTACGATAACAGCCTATGCAACAGGTACTGCAACAAAGGTCAAGAAGCCAGTATCGAAATCAACCCCAACACGGAAAGTCTGGTCAGCTGATGATACAAAGAAAATATGGATTTGTAATAAATGTGGTGAAAAAATACCTCCTGGAGCTTTTTCCTGCCCTAAATGTGGAGAACCAGTTATAGAATAAAGAAAAAAGAAAGGGAATTCCCCTTTCACATTATTCTTTTTTGACGTAAGTCCTTGAATTGCTCGTTTAATGCACTTATTTCGTTAAATATATTTTGTAGAACCTCATTTAATGTGAAGAATTTCTGATTTTCGATAATAGATAGTAGATCAGCACCAGCTGTTCCTAATTTATTTGTTCGCAAAGTTTTATGAGCATTCCTTACAGCTGGTTCAAGTTGAGTAAGAAAATCAATTAATTCTCGCGAGATCTTTAACCCTTCTTCGGTTAATTTGCTCTCAAACAATTCAACACCATTTAATTCGAGTATTAAATCACATATTTCCCAATATTCTTCTTTTAGTTCTTCTAAAATCACTCCCATGCGTTTAAAACGACGTTTTCTCTCATCGGAGCCATTTGAACCTTCTTTGGAAGATTTAAAGAAGGAAGCGTGCCCAAGTAATTCCTCATAAAAATCGGAAGCTATGGCACGATGTTTATCGATATCACGTACCAACCGATTGATTTCGGATGATACAGAAGTAGAGGTACGATATTCGGTGTTGTTCAATCCAAAGCACTCCTATTGGTTTGTTATATATCGAAAGATTGAATGACCAGTAATTTGTATCAATGTTCATTTGGTATCAAACATCTGAAAAGACTATAACACCGTGATATATGCATGTAATATTGAATCGTGTTCACATAAAAAACTTTCTAAAAGAAACCCAATAATAACATTTTATATTCTTTAAAACAGCTAAATTAATTCAAAAAAATAGATATCACTTAATTATCCACATATACTACGTTTTAACTTACTAAAATGACCTTAGAACTCTTAAAATTAAGTATAATTTCCAATTCCTATCAGAGCTCTTGTCATAATTAAAATTAAGAAAGGCTTTTCTAGTATATTTTGATTTAAAATAACGGATTTTTTGCCCTAATCTAAGACAATCGTTTATTAATCTGAAAATATCTCTTAAATCCTCATTATTTTATTCTTAACGATAAAATTGAATGAACGATTCATTTATATCTAAAATCTAACGAAGAAGTAGTAGAAAAGAATTACAAAATTTAATCAACTTTTCTAATGGAACACTGATTTTAATTTCAGATACCCATTAAAATAGTTCAGAGGTTGAAAAATTGGAAGCAATAATCCTTACAGCGGGAAAAGGGACGAGACTAAATCCAATCACAAATAAATTCCCAAAACCATTAATTCCAATTGGTGGAAAACCAATTCTATTCCATATTCTTGACAATCTTAAAAATCATGTTGATAAAGTAATATTGGTCATTGGCTTTGAAGCTGATCAAATTCAAAGAAGCGTTGAAAAGTTCGATTTCCCTTTTAAAATCGAATGGATTCATCAGAAGGAACAATTGGGCACAGGGCATGCAGTACAGTTATGTGAAAATTTAATAAATTCAGAAACGTTTTTTATGTTTTATGGGGATATTTTTGCACCTTCAAGAGATATTTCTTCGTTTCTTGAACTATCAGTAAAAAATGCACCAAAAACTGGGACATTTGCAGCAGCAAAAGTCCCTAATCCAGAAATTTATGGATGTCTTGAAGTTAAGAATGATTTATTAATTAAAATACATGAAAAAAGTCCAAAACCCGTTACTAATATGATTAATGCTGGAATTATGACCCTTCCTAGAACTATTTTCGATTTTTATCCTGAAATTATAGTTTCTCCAAGGGGAGAAATTGAATTACCTGATGTAGTTAATATGGCCATTTTAAGGGGATTTAAGTTCTCAATATTCCTTATCAAGGAACATTGGACTGATATTGGATATCCCTGGCATATTTTAGAAGCTAATGAGGCTTCTATGAAAGAATTAATTCATGGAACTCCTGAATCCAGATTTAATGGTGCATATATCGAGGGTCCAGCTGAAATCAAGAACAAAGTAGACTTAAAACCTGGAGTTTACATTCAAGGACCTGCATTTATTGATGAAAACGCCTCTATTGGTCCTAATTGCTATATTAGACCTTATTCTTATATTGGAAAGCATGTGAAAATTGGAAACGCAGTAGAAATAAAAAATAGTATTATTCTTGATAATACAGCTATTGGACATCTTACTTATATTGGAGACTCGGTTATTGGACGAAATTGTAATTTTGGTGCTGGAACTAAGGTAGCAAATTTAAAGCTTGAGAAAAACGAAATTAAGATGAATATAAAAGGAGAAAGACTTCAAACTGGTCATAGAAAATTAGGCATTATCATGGGTGATGGGGTTAGCACTGGAATTAATGTTTCTCTAATGCCTGGTATTATTTTAGGGGAAAATTCTCAGATCGGAGCTCATACACTAGTTAATACTGATGTACCAGCAAATTCTATCTATTATTTTGATACAAAAAAGGGTTTAATAATAAAAAAATTTGGTAAGAGTAGAAATGACAAGAAATATTGAAGAAATAAATGTAATTCAAAAACCCAGGTCATCAATACAATGGCGAATAGGACTAGTATATCCAAATTCGTATCAAGTGGGAATGTCAGGATTAACGATTAAATTACTTTATTCTTTACTTAATCAACATCCAAATATTAGTACAGAAAGAATATTTTACTCAGTTAAGGATCCAAGGTTACCAACTTCATTAGAAACCAAAAAAAATCTTTTTCAATTTGATATCCTTGCTTTCACGTTTCAGTTTGAATTAGATTATATTAATGCAATTCGAATGCTTCAACAGTCCAATATACCAGTTCTGTCCCATAATAGATCTTCATCTCATCCCATTCTTATTGCAGGTGGACCAACGGTTACCACAAATCCAGGACCACTCCTTAACATTTTTGATCTATTCTTTATAGGTGAAATAGAAAGTATTGTCCTTGAATTTCTTCAAATAATTGCTAATAGCAAATTTAAAAGTTTAAAAGATTCAATTTCCTCCATATCTGGTTTTTACAATCCTGAAATTAAATTTGACCGATGGTCTCCATTAATTACATCTGATCTTGATAAGGTACCCTTTCCTACGGCTCAAGTTAGACCTTTAGATAAGAAAAAAAAGAAGGGTAGTTTAGATGGGTTTTTTTTACAAGTAACAAGGGGTTGCCCTCATGGATGCCATTTTTGTTTAATTGGAAAAGTTTTTCGTCCAATGAGAGAACGATCTCTTTCAAATCTTGAATCAATTATTAAGAAAGGGAGTATAGAAACGCAAACTAATTTTTTTTCTCTTATTGGATCAAGTATAGCGGATTATAGCAAAATTGATCAATTAATTGAGTATCTTTATTCTAAAAAGTTAAAATTTACATTACCAAGTATAAGAATGGATTCGGGAATTAACTTTTTAAAAAAATTAAAAAATTCAGGTCAAAGAAATCTTTCTGTTGCCCCTGAAACAGGATCTGAAACATTAAGAAAAAAAATAGGAAAAAAGATGTCGAATCAACAGATCAAAGAATTTATAACGAATGTTGAGATTAGTGGAATAAAAGAATTAAAATTGTATTATATCATTGGATTTTCGGATGATCCAATATTCGAAGGACAACAAATATTGGACTTTACCCAAGAGCTTGCGAATCTATCCCCTTCTATTAAATTCAAATTATCAGTTAATCCATTCATTCCTAAATTGCAAACAAAGCTTAGTTCAAATCCAGTTTATTATTTTTTAATTCAAGATAGTCTCAAGCTTTTAAAATCAAAGTTAAATTCTAAACATCAATTCAAAACATTTCCAATCGAATGGGCTGCTATTCAGGCAATTTTATCTTTAGGGGGTCCAGAATTGACGCCAATATTATCTTCAGTGGCTAATAATGGTGGTACTCTTCAATCTTGGAAAAAAATCCTTAAAGGAAACCCAATAGAGTTTTTAAAATTAAATTATCAAAATTAAAACACTTTTAGTAGCTATCTAGGTTGTGATTCAGTTACAGATTTAGCATCTTGAAGATATTGTAATACCTCCTTGATATTGCTCATTGGAGAAACAGGTGTTCCTGCAGAACGTGTATCACGAATATTATCTAATAATTTCTCTGCAAGAATTAAAAATCTCGGTACAGACTCTTTTGTATTCGAGATAAGTGATTCTAATAACTCTTCAGCTTCATCATACCTTTTTTGGGCTGTAAATAATATAGCAGACAAATAATTCCCTTTAATACGACTTGGGATATCTTCAATGCTCTCTAACCCATTTTCAATAACTTTTTCTGCCTCTAATAGTAAATCATGATCTTCAGAGAGTCGGAATTCATGTAATAATATTTCACCATATTCTAAGAGTATTGTTGAATTTAATTTTGTACACTTACTTAATTCAGGTATTAATGTGGAGATTATTTCTTTAGCTGTTCCAATATTTCGCTTCTTTAATTCAAATTTTGATTTTACAAAATTATAGTAGATTTGAATACAAGAATCTTGATCCAAAATATAAGAATCAATTTCATTTATGTAGGTTTTAATATTGTCCAAATGATTTAGTTCAATCAAAAGATCAATATGCTCAATCAAGTAATAGTTATAGAAGTAGGTATCTTTAAAATTCGTACAATAAGAAAAGGCATTCTCTGCTTGATCAATTGCTAATTTATTTTGGTTTAAAAGAAAATAAACTTGAGCTAACCCATGGTACGATTTTATCAAGTATATTAAACTCGAATATTTTTCAGCAATAATAATAACTGTTTTGAACAATGTTTCTGAACTATGGAGATGACCCATTCTTAATTCAATATAAGCTTTCATTAAATACGGATAGAGATGCTGAGAACTCTTTTCTTCAGGTGAAATCTCATCGGCTAAGTTTATGGCTTCATCAGTATATTTTTGAAACATTTCAAAAGATTGTTTCATCGCATAATGGCTTGCTATGTTTGTATAAGCAATTAATAATCGCAGTTTTGCATTAATTTTTTTAAAGTGGTATATTGCTTTATTCATATTATCTACATAATTGCTATCCTTCTGGATATTTGCATAGTATATATAAGTCAATCCAATAATTAAATTGTCCTTTCCTTCAATAGCAATAGTCAAATAATCTAATTCTTCATCGATTGTTGTCGTTTTTTCCTTTTTATGAATAAGTTGAGTGGTTGGGATTGTTAAATGTTGATAAATTTTGTTTTTATGAAATTTTTCCTCAAATATTTCATCTATTTGTTTTTTAAATGAAATTAATTGATCGATCTTTTCTGAATTATGTAGAATTAAGGCATAAGCTGTCGAAACTTCGAGTAGTCCTAACCAATCATTTTTTTCATTTAAAATATCAATATTTTGAACAATAAGCTTAAAACCCTCATTAAAATTAAAAAATTCAGTCTTAGCAATTCCATAATAAATTAAGGCTATTGGATTGGTTAATTCTGTATTAATTATATGTTCATGCTTTTTAAAAAATTCAATATCAGTTAATAACCATGCAGTTTTAATTAATACTGTCCATATCTCTTGAGGTAAAGAATCATGCTTAGAAATTAGGGAATTTAGGAATTTATACCAGGAAATCAAATCATTTTTCATTTCATTCTTGAAATATTCTTGGCTCTTATTAAATAATGTTTTTTTCCACTTATCAGTTAATTGATTAAAGAGGAGAACTATTTCAGAGGGAATTTCTTGAGAGCTTTTCACAATTTTCTCTACGAATAAATAAATATAAACCTTAACGTAGAATCATTCATATTCATCAATGTATATTGAATTCAGTGGAATTATTATATATAAAACATTAAGTCAAATCATATTGAATAAAGGGTAATTAAAAGTTAAAATATTAGCTTTTTGATAATTTAGAAGATAAGAGGAAAAAGGAGAATTAATACCAATGGGTGTGTTAATAGGGATAGTAGGAAAACCATCAAGTGGAAAAACGACTTTTTTGAATGCATTATGTGGAACATCTGCAAAAACAGGAGATTATCCCTTTACGACGATTGAACCGAACCAAGGAGTGGGTTTTGTCACAACACCTTGTGTTTGCAATGAATTAGGTGTTACTTGTCAACCTAGAAATTCAGAATGTATTGATAAAATTCGAAAAATACCAGTAAAACTAATTGATGTGGCAGGATTGGTTCCAGGTGCATATAAGGGAAGAGGAATGGGTAATCAGTTTCTTGCAGATCTTGCTCAAGCTGATATCTTAATTCATGTTGTAGATACTTCAGGTTCTCTTAATGAAGAAGGAGAAAATGTAGAACCAGGTAGTCATAATCCAATGATTGATATTTCTTTCTTAGAAGATGAAATCAGCCAATGGATGAATGGGATATTGCAAAAAGATTGGGCTCGAGCTGTTAGAAAAATTCAAACAGAGAAAAAAAATATCATAGATTTTATTACAGATAAATTTACGGGGTTAAAAATTTCCAAATCGGATATCTTACAGGCAATTAATGAATCCAATTTAGATTTAAAGAACGTTCCTAATTGGACAGATGAAGAAATTCTTAAACTTTGTAATTTTGTTCAAAAAATTGGAAAACCAATACTTATTGCAGCTAATAAGATAGATAAACCAACAGCTAAGCCTCATCTTGAAACCCTACAAAAAATGTTTGGAAACTTTGTTATTCCAACTACAGCGCTAACTGATCTAGTTTTAAAGAATTTAAATGCGCAAGGAAAGATAGATTATATTTCTGAAAGCGGAAAATTAGAAATTAGTAGTGAATTATCTTCTAAAGAACAACAGGTTATATTAAAGGTTGAGAAAGAAATATTGCTTCCTTATAAGACAACAGGTGTATTTGAAACTCTTAACAGGGCTGTTTTTGATATTTTAAAATTAATTCCAGTCTATCCAGTAGCAGATAGTACGCATTTTAGTGATCAAGACGGACGTATCCTACCAGAAGTATTTTTAGTAAAAGATGGTACCACTGTTAAAGAACTCGCAGGCATAATTCATCAGGATTTGTTCAAAAACTTCATTTACGGAGTAGATGCTAAAACAAACAGAAAATTATCTGATAAATCTTTGATTAAATTTGGAGATATAATTCGTATCGTTGCAGCAGTATAATCAATCAGTATCTTCTAAATCTCCAGATAATGAATATCTTTTTTTGATCACACGCTTAGTAGATATTTCCCTTGCTTTTTGAAAGTAATAGTTAGGAGCTCTCCATGGCCCAAAGCTTCTAATTCCTTCTTGCTTTATTTTTTTCCTTACTTCAGCCGCAATTTGAGGAGTAATTTTCTTTTGGTTTTCTAAAAAATCAACTAACTCGTTTCCTTCGGCCTCTGTTCTTGCTCTTGCCAAATAATCGAAAATATCTGGTTCGTAATTAGTAAAAGGGTCAGATGTTGAATCTTCTTCGGTCTCTAACTCATTGGTTCCCAGGTATTGTTCATCAAGATTAAATTTCATTGTTTCCTGATCGATTTCTTGATATAGAGCAGGAAAATGTTCCTTAAGTTTTTCAAGGGGAATTTTTTGTTCAAATGAGAGGGCTTCAAACCCTAAATCATTTTTCTCATCCCCTTTCCTTATGAAATCCTTTCTTCTAGGAGATCTTCCCATTTAAATCCTTCCAATTATGGTTTAATCAAATATTTTATTATTGATACAGAATACAGGACGATTTCCTTGAAGGACAAGTCTTATCTGTTCAGCAATAATATACCCAGCTCTTTCTTGAGCCTCTATTGTTGAAGCAGCAATGTGAGGTGATACATAAACATTTTCTAACTCAAATAATTTATTTTCTTTAACAGGTTCAATTTCAAATACGTCCAAAGCTACTCCTTGTATTTTTTGATCAATTAAAGCCTGATACAGAGCTTTTTCGTCAATTATACCTCCACGAGCGCAATTTATGATAAAAGAGGATGGTTTCATAGTAGACAATTCTTTTTCACTAAGCATTCCGCGTGTTTCATCAGTTAATAGGGCATGGATTGAAACGAAATCAGAAGATGCAAGAACATAATTGAGGTCATCAAAAAGTTGAACATTAATTGATTTAGCTATTTCTTTAGGAAGATAAGGATCATAGGCAATACATCTCATTCCAAAAGCCTGTGCCCGTTTTGCAACTTCAGCTCCAATTCTACCGCAACCTACAAACCCTAATGTTTTGGCATACAATTCTCTACCTATTAAAGCATTTTTTGGCCATTTTCCAAGTTTTGTTTGATAATTTGCTTCAATTATTTTTCGGCTTAATGCTAACATTAAGCCAAGTGACATTTCAGCAACAGAAATTGTTGAAGCGTGAGGTGAATTAACTACAGCAATTTTCTTTTCTGTTGCAGCTACAACATCAATATTGTCAATTCCTACACCCGCTCTTCCGATGACCTTTAGGTTAGTCCCTTTTTCAATTACAGAACGAGACACTTTCGTTGCGCTTCGTACTATTACTGCATGAAATTTAGAAATTTCCTCCACTAATTCATTTGGAGAATAATGATGTATAACTACGTTATAATCAGTTTTAAGAAGCTCTATTGCAGAGTCAGCGATTTCGTCTGCTACTAATATCCACATTTTAATATTTCCTATAAGATAAGATTTCTTATTGATTATTTATATTCTAATAATCAGATTTAGAGAAAAAACTTAACTCATATATATTTATACTTTGATGAATCTATTCAAAATGAATAGAAATTCTTTCTTTATTATTCAAAACACACTTATTCTTCCACTTTTAATTAATAATTTTAAATTAAACTTAGTAAGCGTTTAAAACATTACAAAACAAAGCCTTATTTAAGTATCTCCACTTTGGAATGTTGCGGAGAGAATAAAAATCTCATTTTCGCAGAACCTAAAGGAGGATCTTTAATGAATGCTTATAAATATGTGTCTAAATTTTGGAAAGAACAAAAAGACGATTTTAAACAATTACGAATAGCAAGATTGATCGAATGGCGTAGGGAACCAAGTCTTGTTAGAATTGACCACCCAACACGAGTTGATCGTGCTCGTGCATTAGGATATCGACGGAAAAAAGGTTTCGTCTTAGTCCGTACTCGAGTTCCAAGAGGTGGACGAAGAAAACAACGTCCTATAATGGGAAGACGTTCAAAAAGAATGGGTGTTAAACGGCTTACACCAAAAAAATCAAGGCAATGGATTGCTGAAGAAAGAGCAGTGCGTCGTTTTAGGAATCTAAGAGTCTTAAATAGCTATCCTGTACATGAAGATGGTCTTTCACGATGGTTTGAAGTAATAATGGTTGATCCAAATGCTCCAGAAATTATGTCAGATTCCAAAATCAATTGGATCTGCGATTCAAGTCATAAGGGTCGAGTTTTTCGAGGAAAAACCTCTTCAGGACGAAAGTCTCGTGGTTTACAGGGAAGAGGAAAAGGCTCTGAACATGTAAGACCATCATATGATCGTTAATAACATAATCAAGTCTATGTCAGATTTTTACTCAAGTAGAGGGTTTATTAAAAAAAATTGAATTAAAAACATTATATATTCTCTAAAAGATCCTTAAAAGATCCTTAATTAAAGTGTATAAAATGGTTCGTATATTTGTTGACACTTTAAGTCCAAACCAATATATATCAGAAACTGAACTAGCTACTTGTGTGAAACTAGTTAAAGCCTTTAATTTTTCAGTGATATGGATAAGTAATTTATCTAACCATCTTTTTGACCAAATCAAAAAGAAAAACCAAACAAAAAACTTTTTGATTTATCCAAGACTTGATCTGGGAGCAAAACAAGAAAAAAAGGAGGATATTATCTTTTTATTGAGACAAAATAGAAGGGAATATCCTGTTATTGGTATAGAATGTCTAACACCAGATATTGCAGCCTGGGCAGCTCAAGATAATCGTGTTGACATATTAAAATTCCCAGTTCTCCAGTTCAATAGGCTTTTTTCACTTTCTGTAGCAAATCTAATGTTAAAATTCAATAAATCTTTAGAAGTCCCACTTTCAACTTTGTATACTTCATCAGAAAGAGTTCATATTCCTTTAATACGTGAAACAAGACTTGCACTAGCTAGAGCTGTTAAAAAAGGCATTCCTATTATATTTAGTTCATCAAGTTCTAAAGTAAGAGATCAGCGAAATCCATTAGAATTAGCTGCCTTGGGGCAAATTCTTTGCTTAGACTCCCAGAAAGCTTTGGATGGCGTAAGTACTATTCCAAACACTCTTTTAGAGGGTAATTTAAAAAAAATCGATCCAAATTACATCATGCCAGGTGTTTTTCGTCTTAATTTTGATCAAAATGAGGAGGAATAAATCGTGATAAAGGAACGGTCCCGTTACATCGTTATAAGATTCATTAGTTCCAGCCCAATGAATGAACGGGAGGCATGGAAAGCTGTTTCCTTAGAAATTCGGAAAATTTTTGGTGTTTATGGTGCAGCTAGAGTAGGACTTTATCTTTCATATTTTGATTTTGAACTTCAAACTGGAATATTTCGATCTTCTCATAATTGTATTTCTCATGTTCGTACAGGTCTATGTTATATCCACAAGTATAATAATCATTATCTTTATGCATTCTCAGACTATGTTTCTGGAACATTAAAAAAATGTAAAGAATATCTGAAGAACCCCAAAAGCCAAACTGCCTATTCAAGCCTTCGGCAACTCCTTCTCAAACAAGAAAAACCCTTAAAAACACAATGATGAGTCGTACTAATCTGATTTTGATGACACCGTCCCAGACTGAGTGTTTTGGGGGAAATTCGCAAATTTAAAGAAATCCAACATGAATTTAATCCTTATTTTGAATTTTTCGAAATTTAGATTTTAAATTTCATAGGTTGAATAATATGAATCTAATTTAATTCATGATTTAAAGGCCGGAGGTTTATTAATTTCACCTTGATTTTAATGGGAGTTTGGCAATTACTAATCCTTCTGCATTAATATATATAAATACAAAAGAATTAAGCCATTTAAACAGACTAAAAATAATGTAAACCATTGATCGTAAATTAAAATCGAAGTTACTAAAAATGTTATTAGAATTGCACCAATTTCTAATAGTCCTGTTCTTCCCCCACTATACTCTTTAACACTTGTATAGACCAATAGAGTAGATAAGAACATTATTCCCCAATTAACTAAATGAAGAAGTACTAGTAATGGCTGAAAACTTCCTTCAAAAAATATTATTTCCATCATTATGAATTGGAAAATCGTATTTTCAAGAATATCTGGAAAAAAAAGAAATGTTAATTCTAATAATACACACATTATCAGTATTAAACTTGACAGAATCAATGTGCGTGCATCTCTAGAAGCCCATAGATTTCTATAAAGAACTTTCATCTTTCACTTATCCTCTTAAAAGAAAATTTTCTCATTCAGATTAAAAGAGCCTATAGTGGACGACTTTAGAATGTACCTTTTGAGTGTTCTCGAATATATTATTCTCAATAAAATTTTTTGTAGATTTTTATCAAAAATAGGTTTTAATCTCCTAAAGGAAGGTAACTCCACCTTATTAAAACAGATTCAAAAAGCTTTTGAGTAAATATTAGGTTTTGTTCTTTAAAATATTCTTAAATAGATATAATACACTGTACAATCTTAAAATTGTAGCTTAAAGCCTTTAAAACTTGATACAAATAGGATTAGGTAAGCAAAGAAAGAAAGAAAGCGAATCTTTATAAGGAATTGAACTAGTAGTCAATAGACAGAGCTTACTAAAGACTTCCTTTTTATCTTTGATCAGAAAGGTATATTTAATTGAGTTTTATCGCTATGAATAATCTTGTTAGAGAAAGAAAGTATTGATCCCAGAATATGAAAATCTTCCTATATAGTCAAAATAGTGTGGCCTTGAAAAATGAAGATAGTCTTATTAGGTCCTTATAATAGTGGAAAATCAACAACAGTACACCAGATTTGCGGTGGATCAGCTATTTCTATTGATTATGGTGGTACAACTGTTGCATTGGATCATTGCAAAACCGAAATTTATGGTGTAAGAGTCTTTTTATTTGGGACACCAGGACTACAACGTTTTGAAATAATTCGGAAGATTTTGAGTAAGGGGGCAGACGGAGTTTTATTTGTGATTGATTCAGTAAATGTGGCCTCCTTTGAAGAGGCAAATAAATTATTATTAGAGGTAAATCAAATTCTTCCAAGTGTTCCTATAATTTTATGCGCAAACAAACAAGATATTATTGGTGCCAAGACTCCTGATGAAGTAGCTAGCGCTATTTTAGGTAAAAATTCCAACAAAATTACGGTAATTGGAACTTCTGCAAAATCAGGAGAAAATATTGAACGTGCTTTAGGAATGATAGTTCTAAATGCAATAAAACAGTACTATGATGTACTTCTTGCGGTTAAACATTCAACAGGTAATCTCAAAGATATTGCTCAAAATCTCCAACAACCTGAAGATAAAGTTCTTTCTCAGCTTCAATTCGCCTCTTGGAGGCGTTTAGTTATCGCAGATTGGGATAACCAAGTATTTAGTTTGCCTAAAGGAGTAGCGAACATCACAGATATTCTTGAATTTGGTCATAAACAAATCTAAATAATGTTGGTGGAAAAATGGTAGAAAAGCCTGATGTTTATATCTGTCAGAATAAAAATTGTGAAAATCGATTCCAGAAAGCTGAATTTGTAACATTAGAGGAAGATGGTGTCTATATAACCAAACCCTCATGTCCAAAATGTGGATCCACAGATCTAATATCTTCTGCATGGTTAATTCGTGAATAAATTAAGGTAGTGCTATTTATGAGCTTTTTAATCAGCTCACAAAGAAACCAAGAACGTGATGCACTCTCAGAACTCTATTATGTGATTACTGATGTTTTAGATTATAAAACAAAACCTCTAAAATCACGTGTACCAGGTTTATCACTACTTACGCTCCAAGATGAGGAAATCCATCCATTCCAAGTTATTTTAAAAATCCGTCAATTCATTCAAGAGAATGGTCCACTTATTGCTTGTTTAAGAATAACTCCATTAGAATGTTTATTTAAGACCGATATGTCACAGATCACTAAACACGCTTATGAATTAATCCAAAAGAAAGTAACTGAGGAAAATACCTGGGGTATAGTAGTACGTAAGCGACAAACTAATCTTAGATCAAAGGAAGTTATTTCAGCTGTTGCTGATACTATAACATGGGGTACTGTTAAACTTAATGACCCTGACTATGAAATTCGGATAGAAATTATTCGAGATTTATCTGGAATAAGTGTGATGGAGCCAAAAACAGAAATCAAAGCTTCAGAATATCTGAGGAGATTTTAGTTGAATAAGACTTTATCCCAGTGCTAACAATGCAATTTTTTGTAATATCACGGTTTCAATACCCTGATAAGACAAATTATTCTTAATAAATCCTTCTTGGATAAATTTCTTTGTAAAGTATTCATATTTTTCTGGTGTGGGATTAAGGATTTTTTTTATTAATTCTAAATTATAAAAAGATAATAATTCATTAAATGCTACAAGAATTTTGTCTTGATTTATACCTATGATAATTCCTAGTACTTTTTTAGTATCCTCCTTCAATCCATACTCCTCGATAGCTTTACTTATCTGCCTCTCACCAGCAAGATATAATAATAACTCAATCGCTAATGTATTAGAAATTAGATGATTATTTTGAAGCGCGTTTATCGAATGCCAAACTGCCGACTCAATATGTGCCAAGCTCCAAATATTTAAAGAATCCAACATCTGAATGGCAAGAAGATTGTTATTATCGCTTATTTCCTTGAGTTTTCGTCCTAATGAACTTAGATCTATCTTTGATTTTAATTCTCCTTCGAAAATAAGCATAGAATATGTTTGTATTTTTCTTATAGTATATAAAGCTATTATTAATCCACTCCAGCACTTTTAGGTAGAATTTTATCATGTACCACAAATTTAAATTCACTTAAATAAGTAAATGTATTTCAAAATTCAATAAGATATTCCACTGGTATAGCTCATGATGAAATTTAAAGTATTAAGGTGGCAAGATATAGATAAACTGGCAAGGTTATGCTTTCATTTGATTAAGAAAGATGGGTACCAACCAGAAATCATCATTGGCATTAGTAGAGGGGGATGGATACCAGCTAGACTATTAAGTGATATGTTCGAAGCTGAAGTTCCTCTTCAGAAAAAATCAGGTACTTCAATCCTTGCAACAATGCAAATTAGATTTTATACTGCAATTGCTGAAACACACACTCGTCCTGTAATTTCACAAGATGTAGGTGTTGATATTTATAATAAAAGAATCTTATTGGTTGATGATTTAGCTGATACAGGTGAAAGTCTTGAAATTGCATTGGAATACTTAAAGCTCAAAAGCCCAAAGGAAGTAAGAATTGCTACTCTTTTATATAAACCTTGGTCTAAGATAAAACCAAACTATTTTGTGGAGGAATCTACTGAATGGGTTGTTTTTCCACATGAATATTATGAGTTTATGACAGAGAGAACACTCACAGAGCAATATGATAAGACTCGGGCATGGGCAACATTTCTTGAACTTGGAATCCCTGATTCATCTGTAAACTTTTTTGTTGAAAATTTTCTGTGAGGGGGACGGAGTGTTGTTAAGAAACAAGAGCTTTTGAATATTTGACAAATAAATATAAAATGACAAGAAATACCATATTAATCCATTCAGAGATGATTTTATGCAACTTTTGCTTATCCATTCACATGGTTTTGCCTGGAAAATAAATGAAAAAGCTATCACAAATCCAGAGCCAGTAGATGAAGTTTTAGGCGAATATAGAACTGAAAATTCTGTTTTAATTGTCTTTATATCTATTGAAATTGAAGATAGTAAAAATCGAGAGAAAATAATTCTACAAGGTTCAGATGAGATTATACATGCGTTAAAAGATATAAAAGAAAAAAATCTTATCATTTACCCATGGGTTCATCTGACTAAAACTAATCCAGCTAAACCATCAGATGCTTTGGATATCTTAAAGGCCCTAACTACAGATATAAAAATAAAGAATCGAAAGCTAAACGTTATTCGTGCTCCTTTTGGTTACTATAAGAGTTTTTCAATAAGTTGTAAAGGACACGCCCTTGCAGAACGTTCAAAAGAGATTTTGGGTGATATAGATCTTAAATCTTCAATTGAAGTTACTAAAGCTTTGGAAGCTGAAGATCAATCAAAATCAGAATTTTTTATACTTACTGAATTTGGAGAAAAAGTAAATTTTAGAGATTTTGATTATAAATTACATGAGGAACTTGATGTTTTTGTGAAATATGAGACCGCGAAAGATAGGTCAATCAGTACTCCTCCAAAACATGTGGATATAATGAAGAAACTTGAATTGATCGATTACGAATCAGGAAGTGATTCAGGAAACTTTCGGATTCTTCCAAGAGGATTTGTTGTAAAAAGATTGATAGAAGATCAAGTTATAAAGGTTGCTACGCAATATGGGTCTATGATTGTTGAAACACCTTTAATGTACTCTTATGACCATCCTTCTCTTAAAAAATATTTAGAAAGATTCCCTGCACGTCAATATGTAGTTAAATCTGGTGATAAGGATTATTTTTTACGTTTTGCTGCTTGTTTTGGACAATTTTTAACTTTATCAGATGCTCTAATAAGTTATCGTCAACTTCCAGTAAAAATTTTTGAACTTGCATCATCCTTCAGGCGAGAACAGCGGGGGGAATTAGCGGGAATTCGTCGTCTTAGGGCCTTCACCATGCCTGACCTTCATACTGTCACCTTAGATATAGAAATGGCTAAAGCTGAATTTGAAAAACAATTTAAAATGGCTTTCAAGTATATGAAAGATATTGATATTACTTTTGAGACTGCTTTTCGTATGACTTATGATTTCTATAAAGAAAATCGCGATTGGATTAAAGCAATGATCCAAAGCCTGAATAAACCAGTATTACTTGAGCTATTTAATATTCGATATGCTTATTTTATTCTAAAGTTTGAATTTAATGTTGTAGATGCACAAAAAAAGGCAGCAGCGTTATCAACAGTTCAGATCGATGTTGAAAATGCTGAAAGATTTAATATCAAGTATATTAATGATCAAGGGCAAGACAGTTATCCTTTACTACTCCATTGTTCTTTATCTGGTTCAACAGAACGAGTTATTTATGCTATACTTGAAGAACAAATTAAACGAATTGAAAAGGGGCAAAAACCACAATTTCCATTATGGTTAGCACCTGTTCAAGTTAGAATTCTTCCTGTGACTGGTGATTTTATTTCATATGCATTAGAGATTTCAGAGTATCTTGAGAGCCAAGGGATTCGCACTGAAATCGATGATAGAGATCTTTCATTGAGTAAAAAAATTAGAGCAGCTGAAAAACTTTGGACCCCTTATGTAATTGTTATTGGAAAAAAAGAATTTGAAGATAAAACTGTTAATGTTAGATCTCGTCAAAAGAAAAAACAAGAAACACTTTCATTAAAAGCCTTAGAAATTCAAATTAAAGAACAAGTGAAGGATAAACCAATTAGTGCAAGAGTCTTCCCAAAATTAGTTTCAAAACAACCGATTTTTACCAGAGAGGTATAAAAAATAAGGATAGAATTTCTAGTTTTAAAACAAACAGTTTTTAATGATGGACTTAATTCTTTAATTACACAATAAATCAAAACTCTTACTTTATTTAATAAGTAATTCATTAATCACTAAAGATAAAATGAAGAAAACGACCTAATTCACATAAAGTTAACAATTAACAGCACCTAATTACTTTAATAGATCGTAATTTATTTCGACATTCTAATTAAAAAAGGAGATTTTGTATGCCAACAAAAATATTCGGTCGTGAAATAGAAAATCAGATGACCTTCGTTGGATTAGCTAATGCAGGGAAAACAACATTAGTAAGAAGATTGAAGGGGCAAGATAACCTAGAAACTGTTCCTACTATGGGTATGAATATCGAAACTCTAAAAATTGGAGAAATTGAGGTCATGGCCGCTGATCTAGGGGGTCAGGTTACATATCCAACAAGTTTATGGGAACCTTTCGTAACCAAATCAGTAGGAATTGTGTTTGTTTTTGATTCAGCGGATAAATCAAAAGTTGAAGAAGCAGGGAAATGGTTGCAGCAAGTAATCAAATGGGCCCCCGAGGACTCAGCTTTTCTATTCCTTGCTAATAAACAAGATTTAGCTGAAGCAATGCCTTTAGAAAAGATAATTGAATCATTAGGGTTAGAGAGAGAAATTAGTATGCGACCAAGGACATTTGCAGTGTATCCTTGCTCAGCGCTTACAGGAGAAGGGGTTGATGAACCCTGGCAGTGGATGAGCGAAAGATTTCGCATTATAATAACACGGAAAAACAAATAGGTGCCCAAGAATGAGCTTTTTAACCAAACTTAGAGCAAAATTTGCTAAAGAACGTCTAACAGTCAAAATCGCATGGTTAGGGCTAGATCACGCAGGTAAGACAACGATTGTCAAAAGAATTACATCTGGTGAATTTGATAGCAGTACATTTAGAACTCTCGGAATGAATGTTGATGAATTTAGCTCGGGAAATGTAAGATTTATTTCGTGGGACATTGGAGGTCAAGAAGCATTCCGTGAATCATTATGGGAGAGTTATATGGCAGGCTCCATGGGAATAGTATATGTAATTGATTCAGCTGATAAAGCACGATATGAAGAAGCAAGAAAAGAATTATGGAAGTATGTACTTGATAATGATCGCGTTCAAAATATTCCTATCTTGGTTTTAGCAAACAAACAAGATTTGGAAAATGCAGGTTCTGCAGGAGAAGTAGCTCGAGCTCTCAATCTCCATAAGGTTACCACTCATTCTTATGCAATTGTACCAACGTCAGCAAAAACTGGATTCAATGTTGAAGAAGGACTCGAATGGCTTCGACAACGTGTAACTGAAAAATTAGATACTTTATAGAATTTTAAGTCTAAATTCTAGAATTAATTGCGAGTTTTTTTCATTATAGTTTTATCAACTACTTGGTCAACTCTCTCACATAAAGCCATAAATGTTATGTATAACTGTTCAAGGTCTAAATCCTTATTTATTTTGACGTAAATTCGAATAGAAGGATCATCTGAGGAATCTATAGAAATACGGACAAGAAAATCTCTCATTTTATGTATATTTTTCAGGAGAGCTTTTTCAGAAAGAAAATATAATCCTGATCGATTTGATGATGCTTTCCAAATATAAGTTTCATCAAGCTGTCTTACCCCTAATTCTATTTCATCTAGAGTAAATAGCAGATCTTGGTGTTTCTTTATTTGTCCTTCTTCTTTTTTGGGAATTATTTGAATTTTAGTTGGTATTTTTCCACGTTTAGGATTAGCTTCTAATGCAACATAATCTTTAGCTCCTGAGAACCAAGAAATAATAACAGAAAGCATTAAATGACGTTCTTCAAGAGCAAAAACAATGCGGAAGTCTTTGAAAGGAATTAAGGCAGATTTTTTATATTTAGGAAATAAAAGCCCTCCATTTGAACTCATCTGCTCCATAACAAGATCTTCAAACTCTTTTGAGAATACCTGGAGTAGAGACTCCTGTGTTATCCTCATGATCTTGTGATTTTTTCTTTTTCCTGACCACCAAAGATAGAATGTAAAGAAAAGTACTGTAGCTGGTCCTAAAAAAACAAAAAAATAATCTATTATAGTATAATCAGTTGTTGAACCGCTTTGAAGGAAAAAATAAGCTAGTTGACTGCTAATACGTTGATAAAAACTAAAAGAAAATGATGGGGACACCATTTTTTGTATTCCTCTGAAAAAAAACTAATAACTCTAAACAACTTATATTTAACCTAAATTATACTTTTGATTTCATGATATAGCTTGCTACTTCGTTATAAACAAAGGGTGAAATCCCAGTTTCTCCTTTCACTTGATAACACATAAAGGAGGCACATTGGTTATCAATTCTAGTTGGATCTAAAACTAGTGCTACAGAAAGGGGATTATGAACCTGAAAAGAATATATATGAGTTGTTAAATCAGTTGGAGAAAGAAACAATCCATATCCTGGATGAGAATGCCACCATCCAATACAATGGTTTTTTTCATTAAGAAGATCCTCAAAAGAATTAAAATCATCATCTGAAAAAGATACTGAAACTTCATCGCCAACGGATATATGAATTACTTTTTCTACTAATAGTTCACCCGTCCTAATTTCTCTACCTCCGAGTAGACCAATAGCTTCTTTAGGTATAGATTTTATGGAAATATCGGTCATCTCTTGAATATGTTTCCTGTAAATTGAAACCGATTTTACCTTAATATTTAATTTAATAATTTTCCTCTTATCTTTGTTTTTTAATAGAGATTGATTAACTTTACTTGATCCATTGTTTTGAAAATCCTTTCTGTTGCCGGAATCTAAAGGCATTTGAATTTCCTCTAGTTCAGCTATGCTTCTTTGTCCAATCGGAAGCTTTATCCCAATAAACCCGAAAATTTTCTTTCATCTCTTTTCCTGCCTCTGGATTAAATGGATCTTCTGGATCAACGAGGTACTCGGGAAATTCTGCATTATCTACACTTTCATATATATCCAACATCATTTCAATATGTTCAAATACACTTGGTAAGGTAATCGTTTCTTTCCATCCACCTGGTTTCCCCAGATTATTCCAATTCACCAAACTTAGGCATACATTAGAACCCCAAGTCCATTTTGTTTTTCCAACAGCAATATTTGGATGCCAGATAGGTGTTATAAAGTTAACAATGGGTGGTTTGAATGGATACTCGGGCGGTAAATCTACTGTAATACCCCATTTTCCACCTTCAAATGGTGTTCCAGTTTTTCCAAAAATAGTCGCTTGATAATGATGAAGGTCATTATCTACTATTTTCCATTTAATATGGCTGGATTTTGGTGGAAATATCTTTAACATTCTCTTAAATTCTTCTCTTAACCTTCTTGAATGCAGGTCCTGCATAGCTATCTCACTTCAATAATAATTCAGAGCTCAATATAATAGATCTCTTAATACACTCATTCAGTTCTCAATATTTAAGGGGTTGCCTTATATATGGTTGAATTACGCCAGAATGAGGTATCTTTTTAAGGTCTGTATTCTAAGTCATCATACAAAGAATCGTATTAATCCGAGATGAATTAATTAATAAATCCTTCAACCCTATCTTTAATCTGAAAGTCAAATAAAACAACATTTTAGTCATAATTAATTATGATTTAAAATTACTATCATTTAAAAAAGATAAATTTATCCTTGGTGAGAATGAATGGATTTCGAAATTCAGAGTAGTATTGCTCAATGTAATGGTTGTGGAGCTCCTCTCTCTCAAAAACCTAATTTTCAATTTCCTGTGAAGTGCGATTATTGTGATCTCACAAATTACATAAGACAATCCTCCTTCACCAGTGAAAATGAATCAATTCTCGATGACGAGTTAAAAGCTGAATCTTACTATTTAATTTACCAAGAAGGTCAAAAAATCTTAGAAAATTTTCCTGGTGAATATATTGGGGATGAGATTGGAAAAATCAGAATTAAAATGCAAGTAGGGGCTTATGCTTTTCCATTACTTATTGTTTTAGATGATCTACCTTCTCGTCCATATATCGATGGACCTAGTCAACTTCGACAAATTTTAGACTGTGAACTCAACGATTTATCAACAATGAAATCTTGGAATCCTAATTCCTCAAGCATTCTTAATGTATTAGAAGAAATCTACAAGCTTGCGGAGGATAAAATTCCTAAAGCTTTGGAGGAGATTGACGAAAGCATAAAAAAGCCTGAATTTTCAAAAGCTGAATACGAAAAAGACCCACTTATCAAAAAAATTCTTGTGAACTATGATTCTACAGTTAATAAAAAAGATATTACTGTAAGATTCTATGCACAGGATGGAGAAATCATTAATTTAATTATCAAAAGAAAAAAGAACTATCCGATAGGACTCGAAAGTGAAATATTAAGCACATATCCACTCATTAAAGGACCCTTAGAGGATTATGCAAAAGGTAGAATCGATCTATTAACAACTCTATCCGAAATTGAACGTTTATTATATGTCTAATTTAATAAAAGGTGATAATATTGTCTAAAAAAGATGTTATATGGGACAATTCAATCAAAAAAGGTCCCTCCGATTCAAGTATAGAAAAGATGGTGAAAGTACGTTTTAAAGATCCTCAGCTCCCTCCAGACCAAAACGTTCGTGAAAAATACATAAATATGAATGGTAGCGTTTTTCAAGCTATTGGGGCAGCTCGTGATGCATTCAATATCCCCGAAGTAGTACCAATTGCTCTATTATATAAAGGTAGACGCATGAATCCATCAAATAGCTTATCAAGTTACAATATTGAAGAAAACGCAATGTTAATGATTGTTCCTGATCAGATTAAGGGTGGATAATCCCCTTCTTTTTCGTATCAAAGGAATATTCCTATGTCACAAGAAGATCAATACAATTCACGGTATGATAGGCAAGAACGATTAGTTTTATGGGACCAAAAATTAATCCAGAATAGTTCAGTTCTTGTTGTAGGAATAGGTGGTACCGGAAGTGAGGTTATAAAAAACCTGTCACTTTTAGGTATTGGAAAATTAATTTTAGTTGATGTTGATACAATTGAATATTCGAATCTTAATCGTCAAATGCTCTTTCGAGAGACTGATATTGGAAAGAATAAAGCAGAAGTTGCTAAAGATAGAATTAATACGATGTTCAATCCACAAGTAAATGTCGAAACATTCTCAATTAAAATTCAAGATATCCCTACCGAGATTTTTGAAAAAGTTGACGTTATTGCTGGATGTGTGGATAATTTTTTAGCTCGTCAATATATTAATTCATTAGCAATTGAATTATTAAAACCATATATTGATTCTGCTACTGATGGATACCTCGGACAAGTTCAATATATTCAGAAGAATTTTTCTTCGTGTTTAGCATGTGACAACCCTCCACCACCAGATGAAACAAATATTTGGACAGCTCCTTGTACCTTAATTGGAACTCCAAGAATTCGAGAACATTGTGCTTGGAAGGCTCTTTACTCCTTTTATACGAAATATAATCGTGAACCAAGAGAAAATTCGAATAAAGATATGAAATCTCTTTTGAAAATTGTGAATAATTGCACAAAAAATTATAGATTTCCTAGTTATGATATCAAAGAATTAAGACAACTCATTCTTGCTCATATTCCAAGTATAGTAACAGTCAATTCAGTAATTAGTGGTATTCAATCTCAATTAATAATTAATACCCTTCTTTTTAAAAAAAGGTCTTCTCTTAAGAGAAAAGATCAACAAATTTTGAAGAAATTAAGAGAATCAGAGAGATTCCAGATACCTTCTTTAACAATTTATTCAGGACTTACTAGCACTTTTTCCACTTTTAAGCTATTAGCAGATCCTGATTGTATTGTTTGCGGAAATAAGGGAATTGATTCAAATCAAATACCAATTATCCAAGTATATCCAGATAATAAATTTAAAGAAATTATTCAGGAAGTAAATAATAAATACAAAGATGAATTTTTGGCATTTAGAGGAAATAAGTATCTCGATGAAGGAGATTTAATAAAAGACATTCTCTCAAACGGGGATCGAATAACTTTCTCACCGTTATCTGGAGAAAATGACATGAGAGTTAAGATTATATTTAAGAAAAAAAATATTTAATTGTCAGGTGGTAAGAAAAGACGAATATTTTCCCTCTTTTTTGGTTCTAGTACTGATAATGACGGATTTATATAAGGTTCTTTATAGCCCAATTCCTGTTTTTCTTCTAGAGTAAGTTTTTTATAAATATCATGATAAACTTCATCTTTGCTTTTTTGATGTATGTTTTTATGTTGTAAATAGCTTCGACTACGACGAGGCTGTTCAATTTTAATCGTTGATCGCTTTCCACATTTGGGACAATACCATTTCCCTGATACAGGAGAATCACGTGGAATATATCCACAATTCGTACATTTAAATTCTGAATGACTCATATTTCAAAACCTGATATATTTTAGGAAAATGATTCAAAGTTTTATAAAAGATTTCTAAGAAAATCTTCATTTAAAAGAATGGATCATGAATAATTTAGATATTAATCAATAAAATATAAATGATTGTAGATGATAATATGATTGAAGATGTTTTCAAACTGATTGGATGAAGGATATGTTTCGAAAAAAAGAAGATAAATGGCTAGAATTCGCTCAGAAATTAACAGAACCAGTATCTCTTAAATCATTCGATAGTTCAGAAGATCTTCAGAAGCTCGCTCTCTTTATAAGAAAAAATATTAGTGAAAAGGTATTAAATGGGATTTTAACACCAGATGATGATACTTACATTCCGCTTTCTTATATTAATGAATTAATTGAAAACAATTTAACACAAAAAGGAAATGTAGACATTTGTGATTTGATTGATGCAACTAATTTACCTGGAGAGATCTTAGAGATTGTGATGTTTCAATCACTCCAGAAGTATGATGGCTTTTTTGACAGGATTCGTCGATATTTTTTTACACCAAATGGAGCCACTTCTTTTCTGCAGAATATAATAGAGAAGATAGGAAGTATTGATCTTAAATTTCTTTTAAATCAAACCAATTGGTCTGAGGAGCACTTGGAAGCTGTCTTGGATTTAATGGCACATCAAGGAACCTTTTATGGATATATAGATCCATTAAATAATCGTGTATATAATCTAACCAACTTAGACTTTTCGACATCAAACCAAATTGAGAAGAATATCAAGTTCTTAGAACGTTTTCTCAATACTGCCTTTGTCCTTGAACCAGAAATATCTCTAAAAACTCTTAGCAGGTTATTTAGAATAGATATTGAAAAATGCCGAAAAGTGTTAAGAGAAAATTGTAAAGGAATACCGTTCCTTTTTTCTTCTGATCAACAACATTTATATTCAGTAAATCATATGATTTCACAAATACTCTTTGATATACATGTTTATCGTAATATTCCAATTGAATTCTGGTTACAACGCTTTAACATTGGGTATGCCGAGTTTAATTCATTTTTAAAAGCATTTAATAAGAGTTTAGATGGAATTATAAGAAATAATGTCTATTTTTATCCACGATTAGAAATCTGGTTTGATAGAGGAATAGATGTAGAATCAATTGCACATAACCTCAATTTAGACACAGAATCAGTATTAAATATAATCATAAATTTATCTAGAATCCTTGGTTTTCGTATTATTGCTGGAGAAAGTTCCTCTCCATTTCTTATTCGTGGAGTGAAGAAATTTGAAGTGTTTTGTCAACTTGATACGTCTTCGTATTCAGATCCCAATCTTTATTATGAGTGTCAAAATTGTCGTAGGATTGTTTGTTCTGATTGTAGACCCTTAAATAGCAAACATGAATGTCCTTTTTGTGGGAATATCGCTGCTTTTATTATAGACTTACCTAGGAATTGCCCTGACTGTAGAATAACATTTACACATTCTTTTAACCTTGTTAGTGCTGAACAATGTTATTTTTGTAAAAAAGGACCACTAAAAAATGGATGGTATGTGGATGAATTTTCACAACTTGACTCACCTCCTGATTTGAATTTTAATTTAAAAGATTTCATAAAAGGGAATAAAACAGAAAAAATTTCTCTTCAAGAGATTTTTGGAGAAATTAAAGATTCAGAATCCAAGATAATTAAAGAAATTGAAGATTTAATCATCCATAGAGAGATAGATGGGTATATTGATATTCCATCCACCTCTCTCATTCTTGAAGAAATTGGCTTTAAGTTTAATTGTAGCATATGTAATCTAACTAGTCACTCATCAGTCGGATTTCAGTGTATATTATGTAGAAATAATATCTGTACTAATTGTTATGAGGAAATAAAAGCCGTAGGGGTAACTGTATGTCCAGATTGTGGAGGTTCCCTCCAAACTCGGAAATATTAACTGCTAATTAATGAAATTGTGCCTTCAATTTAGCTAATTTTTTTGAATATTTATCTGTTAATTCCTTGTATCGTTCTTCTGATAATTTCCCTGCTAAGAACATCTCATCAGCTTGTTCTATCATTTGTTCATATTTTCTAATACGTTTAGAACCTTCATCCATGGTTTTACGCACTTGCTCCAATTCTTTTTGAGTTTCTAATACCCGTTTTTCAATCTCATATGAAAGCAAGGCTTGGTACTCATCTGGTACTTTAAAACCACCAATATCTAATCCTACGAGTTCTAAACCCCATCTAGATGTCTCAGGAGCAAGTTCTGATTTTGTCTGGATAGCTAAAGTCCTTCTTTCTTTTAATAATTCAGGAACGGTATAACGTGACATAACATGCTTAACTGCAGCAGTAATTGTCTGTTTAACCCAGTTTTTTAATTCTTCACCCGAATAATATTGCTTATGAGAAACAATATTCATGATAAAATTGCGAGGATTTACTACTCTCATTCGAGAGATGCCAAAACATCCAACCATTATATTATCAGTCGTATAAACTCCAGGACTACCCCATTTAATAACAAATTCTCGTTTTGTAACCCAGATAATTTCACTACCAGGCTTTTTTGCATCTTTATCAAGTTCATATATCCCACTTCCAGCAACGCCAACTAGAGTTCCTGATTGAAGGAGGATAGCGTTTTCTGGATCTTTGACAATAAATCCGTCTATTTTACGAAAATTTTCTAAATTATCGGATTTTATCCTCCATATTAAAGCATCAGATTCAAATTGGGAGCCAATAATTGTCTTTCCTTTGAATTTTTTTGTGCTAATATTAACTGCATCTCCGATCTTACGAAATAATCCACCAAACCTTTCTGTTTCAACTTCAGTCATTTTTATTTACCTACCAATCTTCATTCCCATACAATCCAGGGAAGTAATATTGATCTCCAGAATCAAGACTAGATACTTTTCGTGCTATTTTTTGATTCACAAGACTTTCAAGAACACGATCAACACGTTGTTGCTCCCATTTTGTTCCCAGAATAACCTCTTCATAAGTTACAAATCCTTTCTTCGATGCTAAAGAAAATACTTTCTTTGCATCTTCACCTAAGTTAACAGGTATAAATTCAACTAATTTAATCCCAGATTTCTTTGTAAAACCCGAAATTAAGTTTCGTTTAGCTAGATTTTTACAAACTTCTTCTAGATCTTTTATTGCAAAATTAATGTCTGGAACCTGCTCTTTAAGTGCAGTATAAAGATTGGCAAGAGATATATATCCTCCAGAGCTAGCCCTGAGATTTTTCCCGTAATCTAAAATAAGATCTGCTAGTGAAGATTTGAATTTTTCCTTACCAAATATTTTAGGTTTTTTGACTGCATCTAATGCAGTAATTGTTAATGCACGTCCCTCTTTTTTAAGGAGTTCTTGTTCTAGCTGAACAATTCGAGTTTCGTAGCGTTTCCTTAAATCTTTAATCGCTTCTGTTGATACAGGAGCACCATCAGCTAGTTTTTGTTGTACCTGGATCACTTCACCTAATCTAGATACTTGATCTTTTATCTCCCTGACTTCGAAGTTGACATCAACTCCTTCCTCTCTAAATTCAAGAGATTCAGATAATTTCAAAGATAATTCTGCTATTCTATCACATAGAATAGAAGTTAATAATTGTGCTACTCGAATCTCACCACTCTCTTTAAGATTGGATTTTGTATTATCTGGACGAATTATAAAATCAGGGATGGTTTCAGCAATATATCTATATTCTTCGAACTCAGTATATATCTTTATAACTACATCTGCTATGCTTCGAGCATTTATAGAGATAGCATTATTTAACTGAGTTAAGGCATTACTAGCCTTTAACAGATAATCTTTCATTCCAGTGATCACCATATACTATTAAATAGAACAACAGTAATTATCAGCATATTTTGAATAGGTTTTATTACCGATAAGTTTAATTTACCTTTGGTAACGTTTCGTTCTTTTTAAAGCTTTATGTTTAGGTCCTTTCTAATTGAACCTAAGAGAATTTATTTCTAAAGCTATGATTTTAGGATTCACCAATCTTAAGAAAAAACCTTGCTTTCTAGATTGTCATATTATAGAAATATCGGCAATTAGAATAATACGCAGTTAACTTTAGTCTTCTCAATAAATCTGATTTCTTTACAAGAACAAAAATATTTTTTCAAACCAGATCTTAAATCGATTTATCTTTAGGGATTTTTTTTGCCATCAAATATGCAGATTCAAAATCCCTGTAATAATTTCTTATTTCTTTTAAAATCTCATACCCAAAATTCTTATAAAGATTAACTGCAGCATCATTTGACACTCTTACTTCTAAGAACAATTCGTTGATGCCATGTTCTACCATAGCTTCAATCGAACGTTTTAATAGCATTTTGGCTATTCCTTTTCGGCGATATTCAGGTTTAACTGCTATACTAACAGTATGCCCCTTTTTTCCTCTATGAAAAATCGAATAATGACTTAAACCAGTTTCAACACGAGCCATTGTGTATCCAATTACTTGTTCCCCAATTTTAGCTACTATAAATGCTGAGGGTAATTCAGAGTAAATTGTCCGAAAGAACCTTTCTGGATAATTTTCTGGTAAACATTCTCTATTAATCTCAATAACTTGATCCAAATCTTTTAACTGAAATTGTTGAACTATTATTGGGGTCTGTTCAGTCATTTCTTTTCTCCTTCACGAGCAATCTCTTTCATTTTCCTTCGGTAAGCAGCATATTTGTCATGAAGTGAAAATTTAGGGGGATATGCACTTCTAAAATGAGTCATACATTTTTCACACAATTTTACTGATTGATTAATAGTATATGTGCAATCACATTTTCTTAAGAGTCGCATTCTTACCCCATTATTTTTGAGTTGGATTATTTTCGTTTAAAGGAAACATCAGCACTATATGGTTTAAAGAATTCTGTAACTTCATCTTGGAGGTCCTTCCAGATTGTTTCAGCTGATTTCCAATCATTACTTTCAATTACACAACGATATTCAGGCGGAGAAATAATTTGAATCAAAAAATTTGATCCCTTGAATTTTTTTGAAAAATTCTTTTCATAAGATTTGAAGAAATTTTTTATATGAAGTGCTCCATCAGCTTCATAACAGGTGATATCTAAGTATCCAGATAATTCAACCGTGGGAGGTTCTAATTCTTTCACTGCAAGTTGATAAATCTCTTCTGCAGCTTCTTTTGGAATCCCTATTTTTGTTAAAATATTCACACTGCCTTCACGAGCATTGACTAAACCATCATAAATCGAACCATACTCATTCATTATAATTTTTTCAATATCTTCAGTTTTGATATTGACTTTTTCACAGGCCACAGCAACAATTCCTCTAGCACGGTTTTCTTGCTTGAATTCATTTAGCTTTGCTCGTTTTTGAGGTTCTGAAACTCTTCGTATTGACATGTCAATCTCTCCCCTTGCTTCATCAATCCGAAGTATTTTAGCTACTGCTTTTTGTCCTTCTCGTATGTGACTTCGAATATTTCTTACCCAAGTTCGACTTAATTCAGAAATGTGTACAAATCCTGCCTCAGAACCTAATTTTTCATAATCAAATATTTCAAAATAAGCTCCGTGAGGAGTTAATTTAGTACATGTTCCGATTACAAGCTCATCGACAGCAGGAAAATTTACTTCCATTCAATATCGCCTATATTATTCTAATACCTCAATAATTTCTGCAAATATTTCAACTTTTCCGCTACGAGGTTGTGTTAATTTCTTTCCACATACACGACAATCTACAGAAGTTGTTGCATGGGAAAAAATCTCCTGAACATTCCCACATTCACATTGAATCTTAAAGAATCGACTACGAGGTTGAGGGACATAATTTTTCTTCATTGTAATTCACTTGAAGGTTTTTTCATGTTATTTTCAATAATACGAGCTACAGATTTAGCAATTAATGCTTTTGCATTCTCTAATGGTAAATATACTACATTATGTTTTCTTAAAGGTCCATACCGCCGATTATCTGTACCTATAAATTGGTTAGTATCAGCAAGAATTCTCACTGTTATGTATGTGACAGTATTATTTTTAATCTCGCTATTTTCGTCGATTTGATCTGTATCTCGGTCTGGATCTTCCTGTAAACTCATGTCAGGAGAAATATCCTGAGTATAAAAATTTGGTTTCTCGATGCTTAAGGTACTAATTGATTTCTGTAATTTCTCCACTAATTTTTGTTCTCCCCATGTTAAATAGGCTGAATCTATTGGTAATTCATTAATAATAGAATTTAATATTTTTTGAAGTCTAAGTTTGGTAAGATCCTGACGTAAAAATTCGAATCGCTCAATAATGAGCTCATTTAATTCTCTCCATTGTACCTGTGAGGAAGTTCTATATATTTTAGCTAATTCACTATCTATGGAAATATAAAAATCAGAAGGGATTTTTTGAAGTGAATGACTTTTCCTCTCCTTTCTCCATAGGTCTAGAAGATCGGTATAATCCATTCAATCACTTCAAGAATATGAGAGAGCACTCCTCAAAAGATTATCTAACAAAATTGATTAGATTATAATTTCTGTTGAATAATGTATTTTACTTATATTTTAAATATTATGACATTATCCTATCTTTATGATAGTTTATAGACTTTGATTATTATGTAAAGTGAAGCCACCGGCGAGATTTGAACTCGCGACATCCTCCTGATTGTTAGCCATTATTAATCAAAGTGCAAATACCAAGGAGGCGCTATAACCTAGCTAAGCCACGGTGGCTAAAGTTCTGTGTTAACGATTCTTATTTTTGAAAAATTATTCTAATTCTTACTCCCATCCTACACATTTAAAACCATTGTGACTAAATAATAATCTTTTACTTATGTTCTCTTCTTTCTAGTCCTTTCAAATTCTTTTTACTCTAATATTATAAGGAGAAAAAAAGGAAATTAAAGGAAATCCATCAGCTAAAGAAATAAAAAGAATATTGTTAAATAAGGTAACTATTCTAAATTCCTTAAAAAAAGGTAACACGGATGATTGATATTCTTCTAATATCCTTTTCATTATTCCTTCTCTTCATTGCTTCTTATTATGATATCAAATCTCGCGAGGTAGCGGATTGGATTTGGCTAATAATGATTATTGGAGGGATTATTTTCCATTTAATTCAGAGTCTTATTTTTATCCTTAATAAAGAACCATTTCTAGATTATTTAATGGACTGGGGTGGAAATTTAATTATAGCATTTATAATTGCTTTAATCCTTCTTATGGGAGGGTTATGGGGAGGTGCGGATATGTTTGCATTGATAGCTATTGCTGTTTGTTCACCAATGACAGCTCCTGTTTTTATTCTAGGTGATAATAGGGTTGAAATCTTAAGAGAGATTTTTCCCCCTAGTTTTTCTCTGTTGTCAAATGCTATCTTGCTAACTATACCAGTACCATTGATACTTTTCTTCTATAATTGTTTTCACTTAATAATTCACTCTGATAAGTATAAATTTCATCATGAATCTCTAAAAAGTAGAATAGCTGTTTTATTCATTGGATATCCACGAAATACGCTTGAAATTAGTACTGAAATAGAAACTAAACCATGGCATTTTGACTTTTTAGAAGAATATGATCAAGAGATTGGTTGGAGACTAAAATTTCGATTAGGTTTAGATAACCCTGAAAATGACCTTAAGAGAAAACTAATAATTGTTGATTTAATTAAAAACACGAATAAACAAACCATCTGGGTTCAACCATCTTATCCCTTTATTCTAATCCTTACACTTGGCTTTATCACAGAAATTCTTCTTGGAAACATCTTATTCATTACTTTAAGTCATTTAATCCCTTGAAAAATCTATGATCAACTTTAAACTACCATTTAAACAGGTCTTAAATCAAATTTAACTAACTTTAAATGTCAATGAGCTAGATTTATTAATATTCAATATTGAAATGAATTTAAGGAAATAAAAAGCGAGTTTATACATTTCACTCGCTAGATATTTTGAAGGAGCTATAGTTATTGATTGATCCTAGGAGATTTGACACAGTACTAAGTAAGATCATTAAAAGCGAGCCAGGTATAAAAAAAGTCATTCTTGTTGATCGAACTGGTCTCACTATTGCTCATGTTTCGAAATTCAGCTATGTTTCTGTTGATGTAGACGGGATCGGGGCTATTGCATCCGCTGTATTTATGGCCTCGGCAGAACAAGGATCAAATCTAACAATTGGTGGATTAGACATTGTTACATCTGAATTCGATACTGGTAAAATCTTTGCTAGCGCATGTGGTAGGGGTATTTTAACAATCATCTCAGATGCGGACGTAAACATTGGTATGATTCGCTTACTGATGAGAAAAGCAAATGAGGAACTAAGTTCTATTTTAGATGAATTTTTGGCAGGAAGACCAACGCGTAAGATACCAGGAACACCCTCCGCTGTTCCTGAGGTTCGTACAAGCTTAGAAAAAGATGAATTAGAAGCTGCATTACGTGAATTAGAAAAATTCTGAAAAATCCCCTTATTCTACTCCTTTTCTTTATGGAGAAGACTTGGATGCGAAAAGATGCTGAAGGGCGCCAGAGATTTAAAATTGTTTTCTATGGACCTTCACTCTGTGGAAAGACTACCACACTTGCTTGGTTATATAAAATGGTAGATGGTTTAGAGAAGGGAAAATTCACAAAAATCGAAGACCCCATGGGAAGAACCCTTTTTTTTGATTTTGTACCTATGCAAGCTACTAAAGGAGTTGTATTTGATGTATATACGACAGCTGGGCAAGAGAGACATAAAAACCAGCGCAGAATAGTGCTTCAAGGCGTTGATGGAGTTCTTTTCGTCGTAGATTCCAGTGCTTCACAGCTCAAAGAGAATATAGAATCCTTCAGCGAGCTAAAAATGCATCTAAACGATCAACTTGGTCGAAATATCCCATTGGTTATATCTTTAAATAAAAGAGATGTCCCTGATGCACTCACGAAATCGGAACTTGTAAAAAAACTTGAATTGAACAATTTTCCGATTTACGAAACCGTAGCTACAACAGGTATTGGTATAAAAAGAGCATTTCAATCTCTTGCAAGAGAAGTTCTCATGATACAAATTTATTTCGAGGGAAAAGTGAATTAAAGCATTTAAAAATTTTCAGTCAATTTTATTAGAATTTATTAATGCAATCCAACCTTTTTTTTCAGTTATCTTTGCTTTCGGAGGTAAACTTTGTTCTAATACTTCGAAAGCTTCTTCACGACTATTATATGGCGAATTTTTCAAGATTTTAACTTTTACAATTCTTTTTCGCTTCAATTGATATTCCAGATCTTCTATTAAGTTTTTAGTAATTCCTTTCTTTCCGATTTGGAATACAACTGATTCTTGTGTAAATTCGGATTTCTTTTCTTTCTTATTCTCTTTCAATTGTAATCACGTATTAGAATAAAATTTGTATATTTTAAATAAGAATAGATATGCTATTTTAGAAGTTTCCTAAAACATTTTTACCTATGTTAAATATTATTCATCAAATGTTATTAGCATATTCTTAAGCTATTTTACGATATTTTTCTAGAGGTATGTGATTTATACAAGGACTTCTAGGTGAAAATAGATATAGTTAAATAGAAGATTGAGGAAAATCCAGTTGAATATCTCAATCTATTGATTTAATTCAAATTATCGCTCATAAAACCTACTAAAAAGTAAAAAAGCAACTTCCACCTAGCTAAAAGGCGTTATTAAAATGTATATCCCAGATTCTGAAGCAGATCTCCAAATTCATAAAGAAATCATTGAGGTACTGGAAGCTTTTGTTACTAAACTCCCAGCTATTGATTTTGCCAGTGTAGTTTCTTTAGAAGGATTACCAATTTCTTCATTCCCTTCCACACTACCACAAGGATTAGATGATGTCCGTATCGCAGCAATGACTGCCGCTATATTAAGTTTAGGAGAGAGAGCAGTTATGGAAACAGGTAAAGGTGAAATGAGTAGAATATTAGTTGAAGGAGATAGTGGTTATTTAATTTCAGTACAAGCTGGTACTAAAGCTGTCCTTACTGCATCAGCCAATCGAACCGTTAAATTAGGATTACTTTTCCTTGATTTGAAGGAAGCTGCTAAAAAAGTTGGGGAAATACTCGGATAATCTTATTTTAATCGTCATATAACCTATCTTTCATACGTTGAGCTTTATTTCTATAATATTCATGATATTGATGAGAATTAATTTGTTGGGCCTTTTCCGCAGCAGCTTCATAATACATGAAAGCTGGTTCATACTCCTTTGCGATTTCTTCTATTTCTCCGATTTCTCCCTTAGCACACATTAAACCTAAATTGTCACCAACTTCTTCGGAGAGATCGATACTTTCCTTCAAATACCATTCAGCTTGTGATTGACTAGACCT
>Ga0209536_100000730_pt1 | contig 54079 bp, 44 predicted proteins | sample DeeMarSeWOR28_12_FD_187461 | JGI IMG/M metagenome (GOLD analysis project Ga0209536, IMG submission 187461) | Marine sediment microbial communities from White Oak River estuary, North Carolina - WOR-2-8_12 (SPAdes) (version 2) | ecosystem: Environmental > Aquatic > Marine > Intertidal zone >... | reverse complement strand
CGTCTGGCGATACATCGAACCGGGCAAGGCCACTTCCTTTGAAAAGGGGATCCATGTTCCACTGATCATCTGCTGGCCCGGGATCACCAGCGGAAAAACCACCGGCGCACTGGTTCAGAATATTGATCTCTATCCCACCATCCTGGAGGCAGCCGGCATACCGGTACCCGGAGATCATGTCCTTGACGGGGCAAGCATGCTGGAGGTCATCGTGAATCCTGAAGCATCCGGAAAGGAATTTATTTTTGCGGAGAACGGATATACCAGGGCGGTCCTGAACCACAGGTACAAGTACATTGCCCTGCGTTATCCCCCTTCCCTGGTGGACAGGATGACCAGCGGGGCGATGGATCATGTGCCCAGCTATGTAAGGGCGTGGCCGCAGGCTCATTCTGCCATTGCCATGAATTGTTATCCCCACTACTTCGACCAGGACCAGTTGTATGACCTGCGAAATGATCCTTATGAACTGGAAAATCTCTATCCTTCAATGGAAGGGTCGGATGTGACCGAGGCACTGAAATTGGCACTGAAAGATCACCTGAGATCCCTGGGGCATCCTTTCTCACTCGATCCGATCCCATTCTTGCAGTCTCGGGAATACATAGAGCTGACAGGAACCAACCTGGCATTTGACATCTATACCATCCCCTGGCTGAACCGGGACCATGGTGCCATTCAGTGGCCTCCTGAAACATATGAATAAGATCTTACAATGGAATTCAAAGCTATGAAAACCGTTGCTCTTTTCTGCATCCTGGCAATCCTGGTCAATCCGGGGACGGCCCAGGATTACCGGCTCACTTCCCCCGGCGGAGATCTCCAACTCGGCGTACACCTGGCTCCGGAACCTCTCCTGAAGCTGTGGCAGAGAGAGAAACAGGTACTCGAGATCTCGGTTCCGGGGATGAAGGTGGTGGAGCATCCGGACAGGGAAAACCACTGGGAGGTGATAGGTGTGCAGCGGGACAGCGTGAATGAAACGATCATGCCGGTCATCAGGGAAAAAGCGGCCAGGCTCCCGGACCGGTTCCATGAGCTGACCCTTTCATTTCAATCGGACAGGGCCATCACATTCAGGCTCTACAATGAAGGAATGGCATACCGGTGGTCAACGAGATATGCTGACAGCCTGACCATCCTTTCTGAGGATCTGGTCCTTCATTTCGATGATGCTGATTCAGCATACTTCCAATCCGATGAACAATTCCTTTCATCCTATGAGACACCCTATGAACATGAAAAAATAAGAGATATAGAGACGGGTAGACTACTCTTACTTCCTGTGCTGGCTCATAAGAAGGAAGGTCCGTTCATTATGGTAACCGAATCGGACCTGCGTGATTTTCCAGGGCTCTGGTTCAGGGGCACCGGAACAAAATCACTGGAATCGGTCCAGCCTCCTTTTCCATGCGATCCTGACGGGGTAGGCACACCATGCGAATTTGTGGCCAGGGTGGAGGGGCACAGGAATTATCCCTGGAGGATTTTCGCAGTGGCAGATTCAGAAACGGAACTGATCGACAACCACATGGTCTACCTGCTCGCTTCGCCTTCGCTCATTGAGGAAACCTCCTGGATCGATCCGGGTGTGGTAGCATTCGACTGGTGGGCGAAGATGAATATTTACGGGGTAGATTTCAAAGCCGGGATCAACACCGGAACCGCCAAATATTTTATCGATTTCTGTGAGGTATACGGATTTAAATATTTCCTGTTTGATGACGGTTGGTGTCCCCGTGAGGACCTGCTCAGTGTAGTCCCGGAACTTGATATGGAGGAGGTCGCCGGGTATGCCGGAGAAAAAGGAGTGAAACTCTTGCTGTGGGTCTACTGGAAAGGGCTGAAGAACCAGTTTGATGAGGCATTCGATCAGTTTGAGGAGTGGGGCATCGAAGGCATTAAGATGGATTTCATGAACCGGGACGATCAGCCCATGGTCCGGTTTATCGAGAAGGTGGCCAAAGAAGCCGCCCGGAGAAAGATGGTGGTCAATTATCACGGGGTGTATAAACCTGCAGGATTGCGCCGCACCTATCCCAACATACTCACCAGGGAAGGGCTGATCGAGTTTGAATACAACGGATGGAGCCATCATGTTACCCCGGAACACCACAACCTGCTGCCCTACATACGGATGTTTACAGGTCCCATGGATTATATCCCTGCCACCATGCGCAATGCCACTCCCTCCAATTTCCGCCCTGTGGATGATTATCCCATGGGGCAGGGGACCAGGGCGCATTCCATGGCACTGTTTGTCATTCTGAACAGCCCGATGACCATGCTTCCCGATTCGCCTTCGGATTATTACAGGGAGGCCGAATGCACTGAGTTTCTGGCACAGATTCCCGTTGAGTGGGACGAAACCAGGCTGCTGGAGGGACAGATTGGTAAGTATACCGTCCTGGCCAGGAGAAGCAGCAATGATTGGTATGTCGGGGCCATTACCAACGATTCGGCCAGGGAAATCAATCTGCCTGCCGATTTCCTGGCCGAAGGGAAATACAGGGTGGAATTTATTCAGGACGGGATCAATGCAGGCTCGAGGGCAAATGATTATACAAAGGGTGAGTGGATCATTTACGCAGGTGAGCCGCTTAACCTGGCGCTTGCACCCTCGGGTGGCTGGGTGGCTAAAATCTCTCCCATGCCGGAAGATGGCTCTTCATTTTAATCAAACTCAAACAAACGATATAACATGGTTAAATCTTATTACCTGGGACTTGATATCGGAGGTACCAAATGTGCAGTGCTGGCGGGAACGGACCAGATGGAGATCCTGGACCGGGTACAGTTCGCCACAGAAACAGTGAAGGGACCCGATTACGCCATCAGCAAGCTGGTCTCAGCCACTGAGTCAATGATCGGGAAATTCGGTCTTGAGAACCTGAACACCATAGGGATCAGTTGCGGGGGCCTGCTGGACAGCCGGAGGGGGATCATTCAATCTCCCCCCAACCTGCCAGGGTGGGATAATATTGAGATCGTGAAGATGTTGAAAGAGAAAATCGATGTTCCGGTATTCCTGCAGAACGATGCCAACGCATGCGCACTGGCCGAATGGAGGTTCGGAGCCGGAAAAGGGGTGCAGAACATGATCTTCCTGACTTTCGGGTCGGGAATGGGGGCTGGTCTCATCCTGGACGGGCGGCTCTACCCCGGCACCAATGACCTGGGAGGTGAAGTGGGGCACATCAGGCTCGAGGATGACGGGCCAGAGGGATTTGGTAAAAAAGGCTCCTTTGAGGGATTTTGCAGCGGGAACGGGATCCCGCAGCTGGCCAGGGAGGTGATCCGGAAAAAGGTAGACAATGGGGAGCATCCGGATATCCTGGAAAAGATAAATGATATGGGGAAACTGACCACCAAGGAACTGGCCGAAGCAGCCAACGGGGGCGATGAAACTGCCCGGGAGATTTTTAAGATCTCAGGGTCCTATCTTGGGAAGGGTCTCTCATTACTGATCGATATCCTCAATCCGGAAAGGATTGTGATTGGAAGCGTCTATGCAAGGAATCCGCACCTCTTCGAAGAGGCCTGTCGGAAGGTCATCGAAAGGGAAGCTATCCCGTCGGCCGCTGCCGTTTGCGAGGTAGTACCTGCTGCTCTGGGAGACAAAGTGGGGGATTATGCCAGTCTGAGTGTGGCCATGACCCGGTAGACCTAAAATAGCTAAGAAATAAGTCTGAAACACTTATTAGTAATCACAGGGGTAATTTACTGGCAGCCTGAAAGCCTGAACAGGAGGTGGAACTGCTAGAAGAGGTCCGCGATTTTAAAGGATTTCGGAGGTTGTTCCGGGAAATGTGATCGACCTGAATGGGAAATGTGATCGACCTGAATGGGAAATGTGATCGACCATCGGGACTCATTACCCCCTGATGGCTAAGCAAAAGTGTGGCCGATCGATTGGGAAGTGGGCGGGGAGCGGTCCGAAAACCACTATCTGGCCTGCCGACCTCCCGTAACCCTGGATCAGTACCTGAGCTGGCTGACATTGTTGGATAATCCGGAATAAACAATGAATCGATGATTCTTCGCAACCTGCAACGATGATAGTCAATCCGGCTCGGTGAGGTCCATTTCGGTTGTCAACATTTAATATCTGGTGAACCAATCTGACCAATGATTGTTTTCAAAGGAAGTTGGGAAGATAGCTTTTCCAAATTATGTACTAAATCAAAAAAGATAAAAATGAAAAAATCAGTCATTGTCACATTGTTGTCAGCATTTGCATTTGTCACCGTTTCCGCGCAGACCAATAAAGAGGAGGTGGAACTGTTCCAGTCCATCTTCGGGATGGAGAAGAAGGCGATTGTAGCCGAATTTGTGCAGGTTGAAGGAGAATCCGAAGAAGCATTCTGGTCCCTTTACGACCAGTACGAAACCGAAAGGAAGGAACTGGGCATCCAGAGGCTCGCTCTCCTGAACGAATACGCTACTAATTACGAACAGATGGGTACCGAGAAGATGGATGAACTGGTGGCCAAGATGATCAAGCTGAAATCCAGTACGGATAAAATCATGAACAAGTACTACAAGAAGATGCGCTCCGCTGCAGGATCCAAACCGGCTGCACAGTTCTTCCAGATAGAAAACTATTTCTCCAGCGCCATCCGTCTTACCATTTACGAGAACATTCCTTTCATCGGGGAACTGGACAGGTAGGCATTAGCCCGTATTGCTGATCGTTGAAAGCTTTTGACGGTCAGTAATTTTTATGTCCTTGCCCTCCAGATTGACGATCCCCTCCTGTTCGAACTCTTTCAGGAACCTGACCACGTTTTCCACTGAAATGGAAGCAAATTCTGCAATATCCTGGCGGGAAAGGTGAGTGAATACATCTTCCTTCTGAAGTTCCCCGGAGGAAAGGTAAAGAAGCGAAGAGGCGAGTTTCCCGCGCATCTGTTTATACGAAAGGTTGGTGACAATATTCAGCAGGTGCTGTTCCGTTCCGTAGTTTTTCGAGGTGATCCTGAGGGCAAATTCAGGATTGGTGCGGATGAGTCCCTTGAGGCTCTCTTTATCGATCATCAGCAGTTCTGAATCCTTCAGGGCGACAGCCGAATAGGGATAATTTTCAGTACCAAAGAGGGTGGAAAATGCCAGGAAGTCCCCCCTTCTGGCGATCCAGAGATTCATGTGTTTTCTTACCCCCGTCTGCAGGTAAACCTTCACAAGACCGGTCTGGATGAACAGCACATGCGGGGCAAATGCACCCTGTTTGAAGAGATGTTCACCCTTCTCATAGGATAGCTCCGTCTGTTTCCTGTTGAGAGTCTCAAACTCCTCCCTGGAAATCAGGTGGAAACATTCGGGTTCCAATCTCTTTCCTTCCGGTTCAGATATCGGTTCCTGCGAAGACATTGTCACAGATTTTCATCAAATGTCTGACCGCTCAAAGATACATAAATTGAGAAATGACAGGAAAAAACTTGTTGAATAGCAACGGCGCCAATGGCCTCAAAACAGAGCTATTCCGCATCTTTGCAACCGAAAATACAATGTTGAACACGTAAAATTCAGAAATCATGAAAATGCTACACACCAACTTGCATGAAATAGAGAGTGCCGCCGAGCTTGAAAAAATGATCAGCGAACATGAAAATGTAATGGTCTGCTGCGGACGGATGGGTCCGATGTGTATTCCGGTATATGAAGTAATGGAAGAGCTCGAAGAGGAGCGCACCCATGTGAAATTCGCGGTCATGGCTTTTGACTCACCGGAAGCCGGGATCATCCGCAATGCTCCCGAGGCCAGGGGCTTTATGGGTTTGCCCTTTACCATGTATTACAAGAACGGAATAGTTGCCAGAGCTACCAGCAGCATCCAGAGCATGGACCAGGTAACCGGGATACTGGATGAGCATTTCAGTGCCTCTCCTGTGGAGAATGCCTAGGGGAAGTTGAAAGGTAACATCTTGTTGATGAGGATATGGATGAGTTGTATGATGTAATCATTGTGGGTGCCGGTGCGGCAGGTCTGTCGGCCGGCATTTACACATCCCGGGCCCGCCTATCCACCCTGATCCTCAACGAGGGTGCAGTGGGCGGACAGATGGTACTGACCAATGAAATTGCCAATTACCCGGGGGTGGAGACCACCAGCGGATACATGCTGGCAGGTACCATGAAAAAGCAGGCGAAAGCATTCGGCTGTAAAATCAGATCGAATATCCGGATTGAGCGGTATGACCTGAAGGGAAGTGAAAAAAGGATCATACTGGAGGATGGCAGGGAATTCAGATCAAGAAGTGTGATCCTGGCCCCGGGCGGGAAACCCCGCTCCCTGAACATTCCCGGTGAGGAGTTATATAAGGGGACCGGGATTTCCTATTGTGCCACCTGCGACGGCGACTTTTTTACCGGTAAGGAGATCGCGGTGGTAGGCGGGGGTAATTCAGCCCTGGAAGAAGCGGTCACCCTGACCAACTACGCCAGCAAGGTAACCGTGGTTCACCAGTTTGATCATTTCCAGGCTTTTCAACACGCCATAAACGAGGCAAAAAGCAACCCGAAAATCGAGTTCATCATGGAATCGGAACTGCGCCGATTCTCAGGGAACGGGGTCCTGGAAGAGGTTACTATCGAACACCTGCCTTCGGGAGAAATATCCATACTGCAGGTGGATGGGGTCTTTATCTTCGTGGGGTACATGCCCAACACTTCATCACTGCAGGGGGTTGTCCATCTGAATGATCGACAGGAGATTGTGGTGGATGAAAAACTGCAGACCGATATATCCGGAGTGTTTGCTGCCGGGGACTGCATTCCTAAAAGATTCCGGCAGGTGACCACGGCGGTGGCCGATGGCACGGTGGCCGCCCTGAGTGCATCGGAGTTCCTGAGGTCTTGATCTAATCGAAGTTCCTGCAGATCAGAGATTCCGGGGTCATCGGGTGATCCCTAGTTGATCCAGTAGGAGAGTTTGACGACAATGCCGCGGTTCTTGGTGATCCATCCTTCCGGATGTGCATTCTCGGTGTAGACAATGAACAGATCTGATACGGGGGCGAACCGCCACTGAAACCGCATGTTCAGGTTGATGTTGTCCACCTGGTTGTTGTACTGTACAAAAGTGGTGAAGAACAGGGTTTCCGAAAAGGTCAGGTCAAGCCGGGGGCCCACCAGGACCAGATCCGCACTGGTATAAGGTTCAGGCAGCACGATCCGGTTGAGAGAGGTGATCATGGAGAGGTTGATATAGGGCTGCACACGGTACCCCAGGTCCAGGTTGAGGCTGGTACGTGTTCCGTTGTAATAACCCCCGTACCTTCCGGTGACCATATAGGTAAACAGCTGCCGTTGTGTCGACTGGTAATTGAGTGCTACCTCGGTCCAGTTGTACTCACCTCCCGCAGGCAATTCCTCTCCCCCTGTGTTGGTGGGGTCGAATGGTTCAAGGAGCCTCACATAGCCCTCTTCCAGGTCCAGTGAGAGTCTGCTCCGGTTCTGAAAGGTAAGCGAATAACTCAATTCGATCTCCCGGTCGGTCTGGGAAAAATCGGGTTCAAAGAACATATCCACCATCAGCTCCGGACCGTGGTTGGCGATCCGTTTGGACATGGGGTAAAACCTGTAACCCACCTGGGGGTTGATCTGGTGATACCCGGTCCGCCGGATGAATCCCATTTCAGCTTTGTAGTCTCCTCCCACATAGGATTGACTCCACCCGGCTGAGAATTGCTGTGTTTCATAGAGCACCGATGCAGAGGCAGCAAACCGGTCGTTTTGCAGGTTGGGCGAAAATGAGTGGTGATAAAAGGCCTTTCCGGTCCACCTGCTGTCGGCGTTCGCAAAATTGAATTCAGCACCCGCCACCCGGTTGTAATTGTCGCCATTGAATGAGGTATCATCTGCAGATATGATGGTCTGCTGGTTGGTCAGGAACATGGTGACGTTCGATCTGCTCAGCAGCTTACGTTGCACCGCTGCCACACTGTAATTGGTTGCCGGGATGGTGTCTTTCAGACGGGTCTGTATGTTCATGAGCCCGAGCCTCCAGCTGTCGCCCGCATTTCCGCTGAGCCTGGCACCGGCCAGCACCGGCGCATCCAGCCCGATCCGCCTGGAGAAAAAGGGCCTCAGGCTCTCCTCCCCCAGGTTGGCAAAGAGGTCGCTGTTTTCAAGGAAGAATTTCCTTTTCTCCGGAAAGAATAGCTCAAAGCGGTCCAGATTCAGCTGCTGCTGATCCACCTCCACCTGGGAGTAATCGGGGTTGATGGTCACATCCAGGTTCATGGAAGTCGACAGGATCACCTTGGCATCCAGGCCGGCTCCCCCGCCCAGTTTTATATCCTCTCCCGCTTCAACCTGCTGTGTGGCTTTTCCTGAAACATAAGGGATCAGGGAAAACCGAACCCCGGACGGGGGAGGGGGGTCTTCCCATTGCAGGGTACCGGTATAACCCAGGTTGGCCGACTGGAACTGGCGGGGCACCGGTGCCCAGCTCGATTTTTCGTTGGCTTTCAGGTCGAGCCGGCTGAAATTGATTCCCCATTCACTCACCCCATCCTGGTAGCGTACTGTTTTAAAGGGGATCCGGAATTCCGCCACCCAGAATTTCTGGTGGTTCTGTACGGCGGAGTACCACTTTCCATCCCATTCGTTGGCCACAATCCCGCCATCGGCCTGGCTACCGTCCCATTGTCCCCCCACGGCATTCACCCCGAATGCAAAACCGTTGGTCTGGTCGTTGTAGGTGTCGATGGCTGCGAAGAAATTATCGTTGCTCCCGAAATTCCAGTCCCTCCTGAATGATTCCACCGGCCTTTTTCCCGGCAGGGTATCATGACAGATGATCCCCAGATAAAAGTTCTTTTCATCGTAGGTGATCATTACCTCTGTTTGCGCCTGTGCATACCCGGTATCGATGGGCAGGATCCGGTAAAAAGGTCCGGTAGTGTCGCTTTCGGACCATATGGGTTCATTCAGAAAACCATCTATGCGGATCGGCTGATCCGTTTTTCTGGCTTTCAAATTGAACCCGTCCCGGTTCACAGCACTGTTCTGCCCGGCCAGGGCAGCAGATCCTGTCAGAAGAGAGGCCATTAACAGCAATCGGGAGAATCGGGAAGACAAGAGCGTGCGGTTTTGTAATGGAACTATTTCAGGTTACCTGGTCCCTAAGATAATCAAGAAGGCGGAACATCAATTCCTGGTTGGGCAAATAACTCTTTTCTTCGGCAAGAATTTCCTTTTCTTTCTGAATGAAAGGACCGGCCACCAGCTCATCCCTGCAATTCTCAACCAGCTCTTTCACACCGGACGGGGTGACCTCCAGGTGGAACTGCAGGGCGATGACTTTATCCTGAAAGATGAATCCCTGGTTGGGAAATGCTTTTGAGCTGGCTATGTGTGTGGCTCCCCGGGGAATGGAAAATGTATCCCCGTGCCAGTGAAACACCTTTCTGGTGGCAGGCAGTTCCCTGCAGATCCTGTATGCTCCGAAAGCGGACAGGAATTGCAGGTTGTGCCACCCGATCTCCTTTTTTTTCCCGGGATACACCTCCTCCCCAAGTGCTTTGGCAATCATCTGTGCCCCAAGGCAGATACCCAGTACAGGTTTTCCGGAGGCGATACATGCGGAGATCCAATCAATTTCATCCTCCATCCACGGATGGTTTGTGTTGCTGTAGAGATCCATCGGACCTCCCATAATGATAAGTAAATCAACCTGGTCAGGATCCGGAAGTGGATCTCCCTGATAAAACCGGGTATACTCCAGACTGCACGAATGTTTGCGGGCCCATTTGGCAATGACCCCGGGTCCCTCAAAGGGCACATGCATGAAACATCGGATCCTGACCGGGCCTTCCATCAGCATTCCTCCCTGGAGAAGCGACATAACATTTCCCTGACCAGCTCAATACTTTCAATATAAAAGGATGCATTGGTTGTTTTTGTGCCGACCTTAATGGTATAGGCTCCTTCGGGCATGGCCTCAAAGGTATATTCATCGGTCCAGTCGTCCCCTACTGCAAAGATGAAATCATACCGGGTCTTCCCCATCTTCTGGAGAGCGGCCCTGCCTTTATTGATACCTGAATATTTAATTTCCAGCACTTTATCTCCGTCCATGATTTCAAGGTTCAGGTTGGAGGTCAATGTTCGGAGCTCATCTTTGAGCTCCCAGGCCCGCTGCATACCCAGGTCCGGGTCCGCATTCCGGTAGTGCCAGACGAGGGAGAAATTCTTGTGTTCGATGAAGGTTCTCGGGGTCCTGTCCACGTAATATTCCAGCAGCGGTTGCACGGACTCCTTCCATTCATTGTCGATTTGTTCAAACATGTGCCACTCACCGCCCGGTTCCCTGATCCAGACACCGTGCTCCGCAATAAAACTGATATTCCATTCCGTATCAAACCAGCGACCCAGGGTCTCTTTATCCCTTCCGCTGATGATCACCACCGTATTCTTTTTGTCTTTGGTCAACCCTTTCAGGATCGTGTAGAGCTGGTCATCGGGCCTGGCATCCTCCGGATTTTCACGGAACCAGGAAAGGGTACCGTCATAATCAAGGAAGAGGATCCTCTTCTTCTTCTCCCTGAAGGTATCGATGATCTGATGCATCCTGGTGGTATTCACTTTGCGGGTCAGCCTCACATGCTGGATCTCTTTCACCCCCTCCAGGCTTGTCATGAATTCACTGGCCCAGCGGTGAATATTGTATCGCTGGAGCCGCTGCATCATCACCTTGTTCCTGCTCACCTGCTCCTCAACCGGCATCTCGATGGCGGTGCGGATGGCTTCAGCAATATCATCCAGGTTGTTCGGATTCACAAGCAGTGCTTCGTGAAGCTCCTTCGATGCACCGGCCAGCTCGCTCAGGATCAATACCCCGGTCCCATCGTGTCTGGATGCAACAAACTCTTTGGATACCAGATTCATCCCGTCACGGAGCGGCAGAATCAGGGCAATATCGCTGAGGGAATAGATATCGATCCTTTCATCCATGCTGAATTGCTGATTCAGGTACCTCACAGGTGTCCAGGTAATTGTTCCGTAATTTCCGTTGATTCTCCCAACCAGCTCATCCACTTTACTTTTCAGGTTGTAGAAAGAGTCGCTGGTTTCTCCGGATGGGATGGCCTGGATAATCAGGCTGACCTTTCCAAGGTATTCCGGATAGGTCTGAAGGAATCTTTCAAAGGCCCTGATTCGTTGAGGGATCCCTTTGGTATAGTCCAGTTTGTCAATCGAAAGGACCAACTTTTCCAGCTGGCCCGATTCCTTGAAAAGCTTCATCTCCTCCTGGATAACCGATGGCTTGAGCTGCCCGCTGTGGATCGACAGGGCCTTGTTCCTGAACCTGTCGTAATTGATCCCCTTGGGAAAAACATCCACCTTCAGTGTTCGTTCTCCAAGCGAGATCCGGTTAAACATGGTATCGACGCCGGTGAGGCGCCTGACGGAGCTCATGAAATGCCTGACGAAGTCGTAAGTCTGAAATCCGATCAGGTCGGCGCCAAGCATGCCCTCGATGATCTCCAGCCGCCACGGAAGCAACCTGAATATCTCAAAGGAGGGGAACGGGACATGATTAAACAGGCCGATGGAGATCCCCGGTTTCTGTTCCCTGATCATCTGAGGCAGCAACATGAGGTGGTAATCGTGGATCCAGAGGATGTCCCCGTCATTGATGATCTGAAGGATCTTCTGTGCATAAAGCTGGTTGATCTTCACATAGGCCCTCCACCACACTTCGCTGTAGGTGACGTTCTCTGTGAAGTAGTGAAACAGGGGCCAGATCGTGTTTCGTGCAAAACCATGGAGGTACTGGTTCAGATCCTGGCTTCCGGGGAATACGGGGATGCAGTTGAATGGAATAAGCCTCTGTTCCAGTAACCCCATTTCTTTGGTGGTGAAATCATGGTTCTCAAATCCGGTCAGACCCACCCAGACCGGGTGGTATGATTCATAGAAATCCTGGAGTCCGGAGATGGTCTGCTCATCTGTTTTCTGAATCCGGTAATCCTTCTTGTCAACAATGATACTGACCGGGAGCTGATTGGATGCCAGGATAAGCCGTTTCATTTAACTAAATTGACCGGTATGATTTGAAAGCTTCTATAAATTTAGATACCTTGAAGGCCAATACCAACTATTTATTTCAACATATGGCATTTACACCCAAGTTCGACGCAGTAGTTTTCGACCTGGACGGCGTGATCACCCAGACTGCCCTGGTGCATGCTGCAGCATGGAAGAAGATGTTTGATGAATACCTCAGCTTGCGTGAGAAAAGGTTCAATGAAGCTTTCAGGGAATTTACCCATGCGGGGGATTATCTCCCCTACGTGGATGGCAAACCCAGGTACAAGGGGGTGCAATCCTTTCTTGAATCACGGGGGATCGACATACCTTTTGGCGATCCATCCGATGACCCGGAAAAAGAGACCGTTTGCGGCCTGGGAAACAGAAAAAACATCATGTTCAACAAGGTACTGGATGAAGAGGGTGTGGAGGTATATGAGAGTTCGGTGGAGATGCTACAGGGTCTGAAAGAAGCCGGGGTCAGGATCGGTGTAGCCTCTTCCAGCAAGAACTGCAAACCGGTGCTGGAAAAGGCCGGCCTGTTGCACTTTTTTGAAACGCGGGTTGACGGAGTGGTATCGGCTGAAATCGGACTGAAAGGTAAACCGGAACCGGATATTTTCACTACTGCCTGTGATAATCTGGGGGTTGAATATCACAAGGCGGTGGTAGTCGAGGATGCGGTTTCGGGTGTTCAGGCCGGAAAAAAAGGGAACTTCGGACTGGTTCTGGGAGTGGCCAGGGAAGACAACGTTCAGGAACTTTATGTGGGAGGTGCCGATGTGGTGGTGGAGGACCTGGGGGATATCGGGCTCGAAGGAGTGAATCGCTGGTTTGACACCGGCATGGAGCAGGATGGATGGAAGCTCCACTATTATGATTACACGCAGGACATGGAGCGTTCCAGGGAGGCTTTGCTGGCTGTTGGAAACGGATACTTCGGTACCCGGGGTGCCCTGGAGGAAGCCAGTGCCAACAAGGTCAATTACCCCGGCACCTATGTTTCGGGACTGTTTAACCGGCTTGTCAGCAGGGTGGGGGACAGGGACATTGAGAACGAAGATTTCGTGAATATCTGCAACTGGCTGCCCGTGTCATTCCGGATCGACCACGGTCCGTGGTTCAGTTTTACCCCTGAACCCAGCTTCAGGATCCACCGGATCCACAGGTGGCTCGATCTGAAGCAGGGGGAACTGCATCGTGATCTGGAGGTGGAGGACCAGCAGGGGAGGTTGACACGTATCCGTTCCAGCCGGTTTGCCGGGATGGCCGATCCGCACCGGGCCGGGATCCGCTATTCGGTGACACCCATGAATTATGAGGGTAAAATCAGCATCCGGAGCGAGCTCAGGGGAGATCATACCAATGCCGGGGTCGAAAGGTATAACCAGTTGAATCAGCAACACCTGGAACCTGTGGCTGAAACCCATGAACGGGAGATGTTAAAGCTGGTGGTCAAAACGACCGCTTCGGATATCGTTATTGCTGCCTGCGCAAAGAATCGGCTCATTTCAGGGGATGTGGAGGCCAAATCACAAACCGGGAAGGGGAAGGGGTGGATCAGCCAGGAATTTCAGATGGAAGCCGGACAGCAGCAGGAAGTGATCCTTGAAAAACTGGTTGCCATCTATACTTCCCGGGATCCGGGATTGGAGGATCCGCTTGAGGAGGCTGTAAACACCCTGGAAGGTATCTCATCGTATGAGCAGGAGGTGAACCTTTCTGCCGGCAGGTGGAAGGAGATCTGGAAACAGGTGGATATCAAGATCGAAGGGGACAGGGAGGCGCAGAAACTGGTAAGGCTGCACCTCTACCATATGATGGTCACAGCTTCCCCGCACCACGCAGGACTGGACTCAGGGATCCCTCCCAGGGGACTGCACGGGGAGGCGTACCGGGGTCACATCTTCTGGGATGAACTCTACATTCTTCCCCTCTACAATATCCAGTTCCCGGAAGTGGTCAAATCGGTCCTGATGTACCGCTACCGCCGTCTGGATGAAGCCCGGAAATATGCAGAAACCTACGGGTATGAGGGTGCCATGTTCCCATGGCAGAGTGGAAGTGACGGACGCGAAGAGACCCAGATCATTCACCTGAATCCGCTTTCCGGTGAATGGGGAGATGATTACAGTTCACTTCAGCGACACATTTCCCTGGCCATTGCATACAACGTATGGAATTATTACCATGTCACTGCAGATATGGAGTTTATGATTCATTACGGTGCGGAGCTGTTGATCGATATTGCCAAATTCTGGGCCAGTAAATCAAAGTACGAAGCGGATGACGGGAGGTACCACATCGACCTGGTGATGGGTCCGGATGAATTCCATGAGATGCTTCCGGGATCCGATCACGGCGGATTGAAAGACAATGCCTATACCAATATCATGGTGAGCTGGTTGATGTCAAGGGTTTTCCTGATCATGGATCAGATGCCGGCAGAGGACCGGGACAGGGTTCTTTCAACTTTATCCATCAGCAAAAGTGACCTGGAGCGATGGGATGAGATCATGCATGGCCTTTCCCTCCATTTTTCCGAAACCGGGGTGGTGGAGCAATTCCTCGGTTATTTTAGCCTGAAGGAGCTCGACTGGGATCACTACAGAGAAAAATATGAAGATATACACCGGCTGGATCGCATACTCAAGGCAGAAGGAAAATCCCCTGATGAATACAAACTTTCCAAACAGGCTGATTTCCTCATGAGCTTCTATAATCTGGGCTTCGAAACAGTCACAAATATCATACATTCGCTCGGATACCAGGTGCCTGAAGATTATGCAAAAACAAATTTTGATTACTACATCAGCAGGACTTCTCACGGATCAACACTGAGCCGGCTGGTACATGCCAGGCTTGCATGGCAGATGGGGATGAAGGAGGCAGGATGGGGACTATACCTGGATGCACTGAGAAGTGACCTGGTTGATATTCAGGGAGGGACCACCGGCGAAGGGATCCACTGCGGAGTAATGGCCGGTACGGTGGTCGATGTGATGACCACCTATGGAGGGCTCGGACTGCACGGAGAGATCCCCGGGCTCCATCCGGTTCTGCCGGATGGATGGAAGGAACTGGAGTTCGGATTCCTTTTCAGAGGAACCCGTTTTCAGGTACAAATTTATCCTTCGACCATCAAAATTTCAGGAAAGAATGGTGGCGGGGAGCGGATAAAAGTAGATATTTGCGGAAAGGATTATGCCCTCGAACAGGGTAAACCATTGACAATTAAATATTAAAATAAAGTATCACGTCATGCTGGGTGATGTTCTCCTGATCAATGATATGCATAAAGAGGCTGCTCAGGCCATCTTTGAATACATGATGGATTATTGCAAAAACAAGGATGAACGTTACCGGTGTGTGATAGGAATCTCCGGGGAATCGGGTTCGGGAAAATCCGAACTGGCCCATTCGCTTGGTAAGTTGTTAAAGGACAACAACATCAGGGTAAAAGTGATCCATACGGATAATTACTACAGGATCCAGCCTCTGCTTCGCGAAGAGTGGCGCCGCAACAAGGGTTTTGACAAGATCGGGATTGACGAATATGACTGGGTAAAGATCAAGAAGACCATCAGGGATTTCAAAGAGGAACAGGAGTGCATGATTCCCTGTATCGACCTGATCCCCGAACAGGTGGATAAACTGATTACAGATTTCAGCAAGATCGATATGCTCATCATTGATGGGTTGTATGCCATCAATACACCCGATATCGATCTTCGGGTCTTTATCGATCTTACTTTCCATGAAACCAAGATCAACCAGATCATACGAATGAAGGAGGCCATGAGCGATTTCAGGCTGAAGATCCTCGAAAAGGAGCATGAGGCGGTCGCTTCCCTGAAACCACTGGCCCACCTGATCATCGATAAATCTTACCAGGTTGTCAGTGCTGAAGAGCACATGAAGGGAAACTGATGGATATGAAACTGGCGAAGGTGCTATATGTGGATGATGAATTCATCAACCTTGATCTTTTGAGGCTCACTTTTCTGAATGAGTTTGACATCATCACCGCAGAGTCAGGAATAGAAGGACTTGAAATCCTCGAAAGCGATCCTGAAATTAAAGTGATTATCTCCGATCTGAAAATGCCGGGAATGAACGGGCTGGAATTCATCAGGGAGGTCAAAACCCGCTATCCCGGCAAGGTATGTATGCTGCTGACCGGGTTTCTGGAATCGGAGGTCATGATGGAGGGATTCAACCAGGAACTTCTCTTCAGGTACCTGATGAAACCCTTCAGGAAGGATGAATTGAAATCGACCATCCTGGAAGCTTTGAAAAGATAATCTTTCTTGCACAACTTCAGTCTGTCCCCAGGGGAAGGAAAATATCAACCATGACCCCGCTCTCCATGTTCCTGATCCTGATGGTCCCCTTGTGCTCGCCGATGATCATGTAGCTGATGGTCATACCCAGGCCGCTGCCGATGCCTGTCTCCTTGGAGGTGAAAAACGGATCAAACACCTTTTTCAGTTCATCTTCAGGAATGAGGGGACCCGAATTGAAGATGGTGATGCGCGCCAGTGGCTGCCTGCTCTTGGTGTCTTTTGCGGCCCAGATCTCAATGCGCTCATTCTCCTTTTGCACCTTGCTTTCGATGGCTTCAATGGCATTTTCCAGGATATTGGCCAGCGCCTGCTGGACCGGTTCCTCATAGCAACGGATCCGCAGGCCGGGTTCGATCTCTTTCACCAATCTGGTATTCTGAGGCAGCTTGGGTTCAAATTCAAGGAGCACGGGGTAAAGCAGTTTCTCCAGGTCCTGCATCCGTTTCTCTTCACGGACAGGTGAAGCAAAGAATTTCAGGCTTGAAATGATCTCCGATGCCCTGTGAACCCCTTCGAATGAACTCTTCATGATCTGATCGATCTGGTCCAGCAGTTGCTGTTGTTCCGGAAGGATCTGTTCCTGGGTTTTGAGGTATTCCCCTTTCAGGGTATTGAGCGCATGCAGACTGCCTGAGATAAAGTTCAGGGGATTGTTGATTTCGTGTGCAATCCCGGCGGAAAGGGTACCAAGGGATGCCATCTTTTCGGCCTGCGCAAGTTCCTGTTGCTGTTTTTTCATGATCTCTTCGTATAAGGCATTCTGCCGGAACAGCAAACCCAATCCCAAATTCACAAATACAAAGATGAAAACAGGGATCAGGTTGTAGTAAAAATTGTTTGCCTGCACAAGGTCGATCATTTGTTGATTGGACTGGCTGAAATAGATCAACATGTTATCCAGAAGCAACACCATGAGGAAATAGACCAGCAACATGATCATCAGCGGTGTGCGGTTCCTGATGGGATGCAGGATAAAATGGGGGACCAGGCTGAGTGCAATGGGAACATAGGGGAACCAGAAAAAAAACTCATCCTGGATCAATCCGCTGACCGGGGGCAACACCAACAGCACCAAAGGAGGAACCACCAGGGTGGTTACCTTCACGAAACCGATCCATCTGAAACGCAGCAGGAGCAGCGAAAGTAACCCCATGGCCGAAAGGGCATGGTACCGGTATGTGACGGGCTGCAACTCCTCCGTAAGATGGATCAGGATGATCACAACAAAAAAAAGCAGCGCCATGAAATACTGGAGAAAAACCAGAGCGACCACTTCTTTCTCCCTTTCAAACCTGTAACCAAGGGAAAATTTTGTATATGAGGGCCATTGGATGTGAATCATCTCGAAGGATCCTTTCAATAAAGTTAAAACCTTTCCCGGAAATTAAATACGCAGATGAAACCAGTTGGTCAAAATCTTCCTTGGATTAGCGGAACAGGCAACAAATGGTATCAAATTACGTATATGATCTGGGACAATCTTAAAACCGCATGATGATGAAGCATATTGTGACGAATCGCCTGTTGGCCATCATCCTATCAATCTCCATGGTGGCAGCTTTTTCCTCCTGTGACAAGGAACCGGTAAGCAAGAGACCGGAACTGCCCCCATTGGAAAGCCTGGTCATGGATTTCAGTGATTTCAATCAACAGCCGGCAGGCATGAAAGGGACCACCGAAACCTATGAGAATTTCCTGCACGCCTATGGGACCGTATTGCTCTGGAACGTGGCATCGGCAGCAACCATTGCACTACCGGCAGCTGCTTACGCACATGCTCTGGACCAGGAGCCCGAATACCTTGGAGATCATATCTGGGAGTGGTCCTTTGAACTGGACTTACAGGGGGGGTCGTACGGGGTGGTCCTGACAGGCACCAGGCTCAACAACGAGGAGTTTTCCATGGAAATGGTGATTCATTCTTCATTGCTGCCCGAACAGGAAATGAAATGGTTCGACGGCGTAGTCAGGTACGATCATACACACGCAGTGTGGAACCTGTACGGGGAAGGTGGAGTCAAAAAGATGGAAGCCGAATGGAACAAGGATTATGAGACCGAAGCAGGTGATCTCACCTACACCTATGTGGAACCGGATCATGAGGAAACAGGAAGCTTCATTACCTATTCCTACATGCCCGGTGAGGTGTTTGATGCCTCTTTTACAAGTTCACTTTCCGAAAGGGAGACCGTGATCCAGTGGAACACCTCTACCCTGAAAGGAAGGATCAGGGATGCGTCACTGTTTGGCGACAACGACTGGCATTGCTGGGAAGCCGCCTCCAACGGACTGGCCGATATGGTGTGTGAGTAACCTGTGATCCGTTTTGCGGTTTTACCCCTGATTATTTCATGTTGTATGAATGATTCCTTATTTTAAGGGATCGATCAAATCTTTACAAATCAGGAATACTCCCCAAGGGAATCAATAGCTGGATTATGCCGGAGAAGAATCCAGGTAATTGCCATCTTATGCCTGGTGGGTTGGTCGGCAATCTGGGGTCAGGAAAACCGGGCCGACTCACTGATCGAATCAGCCACTGAAATAGCAGAGGGTATATTGATCCAGGAGATCGATACCAGCTATATCAGGTCCTACAGCAACAGGTTATCGCTCAGGCTTCTTGCATTCAATAAATACAATAACATCAGGTTCTTTGATAACAGCCTCAGCAACAGCATCCGCTACAGGCCCGATCTGGGGGTGAATCTGGGTATCGGATTCGTATACAAATGGTTTGCTCTGGACATTTCAGCAAACCCGGGCATCAATGAAGACAATATCGCCTCGAGCAAGTACAGGGATATTCAGGCAAGGGTACTCACAATGAACCATTATCTCAGGGCAAGGTACCAGTATTACTATGGTTATAAAATTGATAACCTGAGTGATGATGTGCTGAATCTGAACGGGAACCAGGGAATCAGGACTGATATAAGGACCATTCAGATCGGATTACAATACCTCTATGTCTTCAACTATGGCAAATTCTCATTGAAATCCTCTTTTGTAATGAGCGAAAGGCAGAAAAAGAGTGCGGGAAGTTTCCTGGCGGGAGGAGGATTTCACATGTATATTATGGATGCGGATTCATCTGTGATTCCGCGTAATACAGAGCTGTTTTCAGATACCAGGAGTTATTTTACCCAGATGAATATTGGTACATTGTTTGCCAGTTTCGGCTACATGTACACCATCTCTCTCGGGGAACATTTCTTTATCACGGTCAGTCTGATTCCCGGGCTGGGCATCAAGAGCGGCGATTACAGGATCGATAAACTTGTTCCCATCGAACCGAGCTTCATGTTCAGGACCAAAACCATGAATGCGTTCGGTTACAACAGCAGGAGGTTCTTTATGGGACTGCAGTTGGTCGCGAATCACATGTACATGCCACTGGAGAAGGACCTGAGGTGCAGCATCCTTGAAGGAAGGGCTTCTCTCTATATCGGATACAGGTTTAAGATGTAGATTAGTTCTCGAGACTGATCTGCCTGATCACTACCGGCTCAATTAAAAACTGTGCGGTGTCCTGCAGCATCTGAATCTTCCTGACAACCTCCATTCCGGAGGTGACCCTGCCAAAAGCGGCGAATCCCGCTCCATCGGGATTCCGTTGTCCGCCCTCATCCAGTTCGGGCTGCTCCCCGATACAAATAAAGAATTCTGTGGAGGCGGTTCCTGGCTGATTCCGGGCCATGGAGAGGGTGCCATCGGTGTGCCTGATCCCGGTTACAGAGGTCGGTTCGTGCAGTATCGGATCGTACCTGTTTATAAGTGAGTCATGCATCAGACCCCCCTGGACGACCTCAATTTTCACCGGATTGACCGGCTGGTTATCCAGCCTGACCGTCCTGTAGAGCAAAGCGTTCGTATAGGTCCCCTGTTCGACAAGGCGAAGAAAATTGTTTGCGGTAAGAGGGGCTTTGTCCGGGTAAATTTCAAGGACAATGGAACCGAGACAGGTTTCCATCACCACCGTCCGGATATCCGGGGTGTGGCATGAACCGATCAGAATGAAAAGCAGGGCCGGCAGCCGGAGGATGAACCTACCCAAGGCTGTTATTTTTAATGAATACGGAGAGGATTTCATCCAGGGTAGGTGTTCCTATTTCCTGCAGATCATAGAAGACGCGGGTATTCGGTTTCTTAATGTTGATCAAACGGTTCAGGTCTATGGGGGTTCCAATGACCACAGATTCGCAATCTGTATTGTTGATGGTGGTTTCAAGATCCTGAAGCTGTTCGTTCCCGTATCCCATGGCAGGGAGCAGGGTTCCGATCCCGGGATAGATCTGGAAGGTCTCCGTGAGCCTGCCAACGGTGAACGGCCTGGGATCCACCAGGGATGCTGCGCCGTACTTGCCGGCTGCCACCACTCCTGCACCGATCTTCATTTCACCGTGGGTCAGCGTGGGCCCGTCCTCCACCACCAGCACACGTTTGCCCCTGATGACCTCGGGATGCTCCACCCGGATGGGAGAAGCCCCATCGATGACGACCGCCCCCGGGTTGACCCTGGCAATATTGGTCCGGATCGTCTGCACACCCTCCGGTGGCGCAGTATCCATCTTGTTGATGATGATCACATCCGAGGTCCTGAGAACCACTTCGCCCGGGTAGTAACTCAGTTCATGGCCCGCCCTGTGGGGATCTGTCACTCCGATGGTCAGGTCTGGCCTGTAAAATGGAAAGTCGTTATTTCCACCATCCCAGAGAATAACATCACACCCTTCCGGATCCTGTTCCGCCTCTCTCAGAATGGCTTCATAATCCACACCTGCATAGATCACATTCCCTCTTACCACATGGGGTTCATACTCTTCCATCTCCTCGATGGTGCAATGGTGTTTGTGCAGATCCTCTATGGTGGCAAAACGCTGGACCTTCTGGGCAACCAGATCCCCGTATGGCATGGGATGCCTGATGGCCACCACTTTCAGGCCTTTATCCATCAGGTTCTCAATCACTCTCCTGGAGGTCTGGCTTTTGCCGCAACCGGTCCTTACTGCGCACACTGCAATGACTGGTTTGGTACTTCGAATCATGGTCCCAACGGTTCCCAGAAGGGTGAAGTTAGCCCCTGCCGCATTGACAACTGCACTGATATTCATCACTTTCTGGTAGGGGAGGTCGCTGTAGGAGAAAACACATGAATGGACCTGATACTTCTGAATGAGTTCCGGAAGCTCCTCTTCCGAGTATATAGGGATGCCTTCCGGATAAAGTTTTCCTGCCAGTTCAGGTGGATATTTTCGACCATCGATATCAGGAATCTGTGCGGCTGTAAATGCCACCACATTGTATTCCTCATTATTCCTGAATACGGTATTGAAGTTGTGGAAATCCCTCCCTGCAGCTCCGATGATGATCATGTTTTTTCTTTCCATACATTGATCGGTTTGAACATTGATGACCATCAAATTTATATGAATATTTCAGCCTCGAAACCGAATATGCTGTATAATACCATCGGCTGTGAGAATTAATCAAACAATGTCCCTCTTAATACGTAATATAAGTATTGGGATTTTTCGAACAATTTTAGCGAAATTCGAAATTAATTGATAAACCGCGTGAACTTCCTGGCGCATACATACCTTTCGGGATGCAATGAGGAGATCATTGTCGGGAATTTTATGGGGGATTATGTCAAGGGAAAAAATTACAATCTGTATCCCGAACTGGTTCGGAAAGGAATCCTCCTCCACCGGGATATTGATACCTACACCGATATGCACCCCATAACCAGGAGAAGCAAATTGCGCATTGTTTCCAGGTACCATAAATATGCTGGAATCATCACCGATATTTTCTACGATCATTTCCTGGCTTCCATGTGGAATGATTTTTCTTCATTGCCCCTGCAGGATTTTGTAACGAGAACCTATGACCTGCTCAAGAGGAATTATAAAGTACTGCCCGAAGCGATCAAAAAGTGGTTCCCGACCTTTCTGGAGAACAATTGGATGATGGCCTACCAGACTGTGGACGGGATTGAACTGGTCCTTGAACGGATGGCAGCGAATACCTCCCTGCCAAATCATGCCGGTTATGCGGTGGAGGTCCTGAGTGAAAGGTATTCCAGCTTCAAGAGCGATTTCCTCGAATTCTTTCCGTCGATCATTCAGTTTCTGGAAGAGAAATATGAAATTGAGATCAGCACCCAGCGGACAGGGTATCCGGATTGTTAAGCCGATTGCTTGTTCTCAGTCTTGAGGGAAGGCCCGGGCAGGGTATCTACCTTTTTAAGTTTGTTGTATTCCTTCTGGTAGAAGAATTCAGAGGCACCGAATGCAGGCGCGAGGTCACTGATCCAGAGTGCTTCCGGGTTGTATTTCGCATAGAACGGGACTCCCACCCATTCGGGATTCCTGCCCTGCAGGAACTCCAGTACAAATACTTTTTCACCTTGTATCTCTGAAATACCCATTACCCGGATTTTTCCCGGACCAGCAGACATGCTGGGTCCCCTGACTGTTCTGCAGATCCCGCTTACCTTCCGGTACGCTTCGTTGAATACCTGCTGAGCCCTTTCAAGGCTTACTCCGAAATAGGACTGAGCTCCGGTATCGCGTGCGACGAACATATAATAGGGCACCATGCCCAGGTCCGCCTGGATTCGCCACATCCTTGCCCATACTTCAGGATCATCATTGATATGTCTGAGCAGGGGCGACTGCGTCCTGATCTGTGCACCGGTTTTCCTGATCTTACTCACCGCTTCCTGCAAAGCATCTGTTTCAAGTTCCCTGTGATGGTTAAAGTGCGCCATCAGTGCCACATGAACACCATGATCGTTGACCCTGCGAAAGATATCCAGCATTTCATTGGCATCCGGATCGGTCAGGAACCGGTATGGCCAGAAGGAGAGCGACTTGGTCCCGATACGGATGGTTTTCAGATGTGGCAGGTTGGCATTTAACAGGGCTTCAATGTACCTGCCGAACAGTGCTGATTTCATCACCATGGGGTCACCACCGGTAAACAGGATATCGGTGATGGAGGGGTTCTCCTTCAAATACCCGATCAGCAGATTGGTCTGCTTCATGGCGAATTTCAATTCATCCAGTCCGGTAAACTGCGGCCACCTGAAGCAGAAAGTGCAGTAGGCATGACAGGTCTGACCCTGTGTGGGGAAGAAGAGCATGGTCTCGCGGTATTTGTGTTGGATTCCCGAGAGCCTGGTTCCCCTGAATGTGGGGACATTGTGCTCAAGTTGCCCTGCAGGATGGGGATTCATGGAATACCTTACGTCGTTCACGAATTTGGCCAGATCCGCTTTGGTGGCGTTGTTCTGAATCATGCCGGAGAGCGCATGAAACTGTTTTGGAGGCAGCATCTCCTCCTGGGGAAAGTTCAGAACAAACATGGGATCATCCTGATAGTTGTCCCAGTCGATCAGCTCATTGACCACATAGTTATTGGTTTTGAACGGAAGAACTTCTGAAACTACATTGATGGAATGGACCTGTTCTGTACTTATCCGTTCATATGCCGGTATCTTCCTGAAATTATGTCTTGCATATACCTGATACTTCATACATGAATCCTTTCCTGTTTCTCCTGGTCAGTTTTTCAGGCGGAAGACAAAGGTACAAAAAAACAGGGGCCTTTACAAAGGGAGTCAACTGTCAAGCAACATCCCTCACCTGAGAAGTTCCAGCCGGCTGGCATCAAGTCTCAGGAAAATAAAGAGGAACATGGTGAATGCCCAGAGGGATGAACCACCGTAACTGAAAAACGGGAGTGGAATCCCGATCACAGGAAGCAATCCGATGGTCATGCCGATATTGATCATGAAATGGATAAAGAGGATGGAGATGAAACCGTACCCGAAAATCCTGCTGAATGAGGAACGCTGTCGTTCTGCCAGCACAATCATCCTCAGCAGGAATCCCACATAGAGCAGTATGACAAAAGTGGTTCCCAGGAATCCCCATTCCTCTCCTACAGTACAAAAAATAAAGTCGGTACTCTGCTCAGGTACAAAGTGGAGCTTGGTCTGGGTTCCGTTCAGGTAACCCTTTCCCCTGAAGCCGCCGGAACCAATGGCAATTTTCGATTGGTTCACATTGTAACCCACACCCTGGGGATCGTCCTCGAGACCGAGTGTCACATAGATCCGGTGCTGCTGGTGTGGCTTCAGAACATTGTTCATGGCATAATCTACTGTGATGATAAACAGGATCGCAACCACCACACCTGCCAGAATTTTCAGGGGAGGGTAGGTCCTTGCTCGAAAACCACGGAAAGCCAGATAAACAGAGGTTGGTATAATTGCGAGCAGGCCCATCATGAAAAGGGATAGTTCCAGCTGGAACAACAGGTTGGCCCCATAGATCAGGCCGGAGAGCACTGAAAAGAGCAACAGACTCAACACTCCGTTCTTAAATGATTTTCCAACTGCTATGAAAACCAGTACGGATACAACTACCACAATGAGCAGAATGAGTGCTTTATCCATGATCAGCGTTGCCAGAAACAGCAGCAGCAGTCCGGCCAGCATTAACATGACGTTGGCTGAGAAACCTTCCCGGAACAGTACAAAAATGAAGGCAAAGTAGACCAGTACCGATCCCAGGTCCGGCTGAAGAAGAATCAGTACGGGGGGGGCCAGGATGATGGCACCTGCCTGCATCAGGTGCCTGAAGTCGCGGATGTTGTAATTGTGAGAGGTGAGCAGGCTGGCCAGTGCGAGTGCCGTGACGGGTTTTGCAAATTCGGACGGCTGCAGCTGGAACCCCCCGATGACAAACCAGCTTTTGGCTCCGTTAATTTCTCTGCCGAAAACCAGCACACCCAGCAGGACGAGTATGAGGAATGCATAGAGAAAATAGGAGAAGTGGATGTAGAATTTCGCATCCAGTACCAGCAGAAGAATGGAAATGACAATGGCTGCACCGATCCATATCAATTGCTTGCCGAAGCGTTGTGCAAGATCGAGGATACCCGTTTCGGCCTCCATGATGTTTGCCGAATAGATATTCATCCAGCCATACGCCATCATCACAAGCCATATGAGAATGGAGATCCAGTCAAGATTAGCGAATATGTTGTTCCTCCGGTCCATGGCTATTCGTTGTTGTGTCGTACAGAGTCGTCGCTCTGCTGGGTTGAATCGTTGCCGGAAGTGGTTACAGCGGGTTGTACCAACTGCAGTACCCAGTTTTCGTACCAGGTCCTTTTCACCTCTCCGGTGAGGTATTTTTCAACCATCAGGCTGGCAATGGGTGCCGCATAAGTGGTCCCGAATCCCTGATTTTCCACATAGACAGCTATGGCAATCCGCGGATTATCCTTGGGTGCAAAAGCGATGAAGATGGAGTGATCGTTCCCGTGGGGATTTTCTGCGGTTCCGGTTTTACCGCAAACAACGATCTCCTGGATCCGTGCATTGCGTGCCGTAGATCCGGCACCCCCGTTGATCACCAGGTCCATTCCGTCCACTACAGGCCTGTAGTTGGCCGTATCAATGGATGTGAAATGCTTCTCGGTGTAAACCTCATCAATGCCATCCTCCCCTTCGATCGACCTGACCAGGTGCGGAGTGATGTAATAGCCACGGTTGGCAATGGTTGCGGCCATGTTGGCCATCTGAATGGGTGTGATCAGCAGCTCGCCCTGTCCGATGGCCAGCGACCGGATGGTGAGGTAATTCCAGTGTCCCGCTCCGTAGATCCTGTTATAATAGATCGATTCAGGTATATTCCCATCCAGTTCATTGGTCAGTTCAATACCCAGAGGGGCATTAAACCCCATGGAGAGCAAATGGCTGCGCCAGTTATTGTATGCTGCCTCCGTATTGCTGTATTTGGTATCCTGAAGGATGGTTCTGAGAACCTGAATAAAATAGGTGTTGCATGAATTCTGAATGGCCTGGACCAGGTTCAGCGGCGTATCATGCAGATGACATCCGGTATGAATGCTTCCCACATAAAACCCGTAAAAACAGTTGTGTTCTGTTCGGATGGAGACTACCTTCTCCTGCAGACCGATCAGGGCCATGATGGTCTTGAATGTGGACCCCGGGGGGTACTGTGCCATCAGTGCACGGTTAAAGAGGGGTTTTGTGGTATCCGAAGCAAGTACCCCGAACTCGGTTCTCAGGTTCCTACCAACAAGTAGTTCTGGTGAATAGGAGGGTGCGCTGACCAGTGAGAGCACTTCACCGGTAGAAGGTTCTATGGCCACAATACTTCCCACATAGGGAGCCATCAGCTTTTCACCATATTCCTGCAGATCGGAATCCAGGGTAACCACCAGGTTGTTTCCCACCTTTACCGGCCTGTCCAACCGTCCTCCCTGATAGGATTCGATGGTCTGATTGTGGACGTCTTTCAGAAATACATTCTGTCCCTTTTCGCCCCTTAAATTGGTTTCGTAGGCCTTCTCCACTCCCGACACACCGATATAGTCGCCAAGCTGATAGTATGGATTGTTGTCCAGGATCTGCTGGTCTACTTCACCCACATATCCCAGGGCGTGGGAGGCGATGGGTTTGGTGTACTTGCGCAGTGTCCGGGTCTGTACATAAAATCCGGGATACTGGAACATTTTTTCCTGAAGCAGTGCTGCACGTTCATTATCCACCTGCTTCATGAAAACCGACGGAACACGGTAGGAATAGTCCCGGGCCTGACGGAGCCGCTCCCTCACCCCTTCGCGGTCAAGTCCCAGGATCCGGCAAAGTTCGGTGGTATCGAATGGTTCCAGGAGCCGGGGGGTGACCATGATGTCATAGGCAGCCTGATTGTACACCATGATCTTTCCATTGCGGTCATAAATCAACCCCCTGGCAGGATAGACTACCCTGACACTCTGTGCGTTGCTCAGGGCATACTGTTCATATGATTTATCCAGCACCTGAAGCTGGAAAAGCCGCACCACAAATGCCAAACCAACCAGAATGATGACTACCGCAAAAACATATCTTCTGTCGGAGAAGTGGTTCATCTATTTCCTGAATACAAAATATTGGCTCAGTACAATTGTTGAGGTAGACAGGAGCGTACTCAGAATCACCCGGAGCAAGGTACTTAAAAAATCTTTCAGCTGGAATACCTCCAGGTAAAAGAGCGCAAAATGATGAATGGCAACGATAATCAGGGTATATTTCACAAACCACAGGAATCCGTAATAGTGGATCCTGGGGAAGGTTTCGGGTTCATATCCGTCGCGCGGACTTAAGAGGTTCAGAAGGTAGGGTCTGATAAATGCGACCAGCACTGTAGCGGCTGTGTGCATTCCGGGGGTTTGTTCAAATATATCTATTCCCAGGCCAAGCAGAAAGCCCGATAGAAGCTGAACCCACCGGGGTGTTTCAAAAGGCATTAACAGGAGAAATAACAGGTAGATGTATGGATTCAGGTAGCCACTGATCATGATGTTGTCCATTACAAGTATCTGGAAGAGGACAACCACCAGGAAACGGATCATATTTCTGGCCAGCAGGTACATTATCTTTGGTGGGTTTCCAGGTTCAGCTGCTCTTCCTGCCGGTAGTTCCTGATGATATTGGCATGATAAAGGCTTTGAAAATCGGTGGATAATCTGATACTTATATCATAGAAGTTCCCCTGTTCCAGTGAAAACGATTCTATCTCGCCTACCAGGATCCCTTCGGGAAATATGGCTGAGAAGCCACTGGTCACAATGGTATCTCCTTCCCGTATATCCACATGAAACGGAATTTCAGTCAGAATGGCGTAAAGAGGGGATGTCCCTTCCCACTGCAGTATTCCCGCATAATTGTTCGATTTGATTTTGACACTTAAACGGAAATCCCTGTTGATGATCGGTATGACGGTGGAGAAATTGCTGCTGCTTTCAAATACAATTCCCACCAGACCCATATCCGAGATCACACCCATATCCCTGAATACACCATCCTTTTTGCCCTTGTCAAGGGTAATATAATTATACTGCTTATAGACACTGTTCTGGACAACCCGGGATGGAACATAGTAGTAATGATAGGGTTCAATAAACCTGGATATGACGGTAGAACTGTCCATCAGAACCGAAATCTGGTCCAGCCTGTTTCTGAGCTTCAGATTCTCTAGTGCAAGCTGTTCATTGACCTGCTTGAGGGAAAGATACTCCCGTGCACCATCCACACGGCTGAAGAGGTAACCGGAGATCTCCCTGTTCAGTCCCACCAGTTTTGATCGCTGAAAGGTGCTGCCCTGAACCAGCAAAGCAATCGCTATTGCTTCCAGCAGCAGAAACAACATCAGGTTAGAATACTTCTGAATAAACCTGAGCAGCGTCCTCATAATCGGTACGGGATCCCGTTATTATCGCATCAGGAAGGGATATTTGTCCACATTCCTGAGTGCTATTCCCGTGCCACGGGCCACTGCCTGTAATGGATCTTCCGCCACGTGGAAGGGAATAGAGATCTTTTCAGCCAGCCGTTTGTCAAGTCCCCTGAGCAGGGCACCGCCCCCCGCCAGGTAAATCCCCTTGGATACGATGTCGGCATACAACTCCGGGGGAGTTTGTTCCAGTACCGAAAGGATGGCGGTTTCGATCTTTGAAATCGATTTGTCAAGGCAATGACCGATCTCCTGGTAGGAGATGGGAATTTCAATGGGCATGGCGGTCATCAGATTGGGTCCCCTGACATAAAAGTCCTGGGGAGGTTCTTCAAGCTCCGGCAGGGCGGATCCCACAGCAAATTTGATCTCCTCGGCTGTACGTTCGCCGATCTTGATGTTGTGCTGGTGACGCATGTAGGTCTGAATATCACTGGTGAATCCGTCACCGGCTATCCTGATGGATTGATTGCAAACAATTCCTCCGAGCGCTATGACAGCTATTTCGGTGGTCCCTCCACCGATATCCACTACCATGCAACCCTCGGGCGCTTCCACATCCAATCCGATCCCAATGGCAGCTGCCATCGGTTCGAAGATCATATATACATCCCTGCCACCTGCATGTTCAGAAGAATCCCTTACTGCCCGCCGTTCAACTTCGGTACTTCCCGAAGGAATGCACACCACCATTTTGAGTGAGGGTGTAAAAAGCCTGCGCTTGGTATTGATCATTTTTATCATCCCCCTGATCATCAATTCCGCAGCCTGGAAATCAGCGATTACTCCATCTCTGAGGGGGCGGATGGTCTTGATGTCTTCGTGTGTTTTACCATGCATCTGCCTGGCCTTTTCTCCGATGGCCACCAGTTTCCCGGTGTGCTGGTCGATGGCCACGATGGAAGGTTCGTTGACAACCACCTTGTCATTATGTATGATGATCGTATTGGCAGTACCCAGGTCGATGGCCAGTTCCTGCTGGAATGAAAACAATCCCATATAGCTTAATTATTTATTTTCAATGTTTAAAGTGTCTGATGCCGGTAAAAACCATGGCCATTCCGTGCTCATTGCAATAATCGATCGAATCCTGGTCACGCACCGAACCACCCGGCTGAACCACGGCTGTAATACCGGCCTGGTGTGCAATCTCCACACTGTCGGAAAACGGAAAAAAGGCATCCGAGGCCATGACAGCACCACTCAGGTCAAAACCAAAATGGCGCGCCTTTTCAATACTCTGTTTGAGTGCATCCACCCTCGAGGTCTGCCCTACTCCGGAGGCCACCAGTTGTTCGTTCTTGGCCAATACGATGGCGTTCGATTTGGTATGCTTGACCACCTTGTTGGCAAAGACAAGGTCGGTCATTTCTTTGGCATCTGCTTTTCTCTTAGTCACCGCTTTCATCTCTGTTTCAGATTCAGTCGACTGGTCCCTGTCCTGCAGAATCAGCCCGTTGAGGATGGATCTGATGATCTGATGACCCATGCGCAATTCCTTCTGCAACAGGATGATCCTGTTTTTCTTTTGCTTCAGTATGTTCAATGCCTCCTTGTCGTATCCCGGGGCAATGACCACCTCGAAAAAGATCTTGTTCATCTCATCTGCGGTATCCCGGTCAATATTCCGGTTGGTGATCAGCACACCTCCGAAAGCTGAAACCGGGTCTCCGGCCAGCGCTTCCTTCCAGGCATCTTTCAATGCGGGCCGTGTGGCGACGCCACAGGCATTGTTGTGTTTGAGAATGGCAAACGTGGTCTCATCGAACTCACTGATGAGTCCGACGGACGCATCGATGTCCAGCAGATTGTTATAGGAAATTTCCTTTCCGTGCAGCTGTTCAAAAATTTCATCCAGCTCACCGAAAAAGAATCCCTGTTGATGCGGGTTTTCCCCATACCGGAGTTTTCTGGATCTGCTTTCACTCATTTTCAGTGCCGTTCGCCGTTCGCCGTCAAAATATTTAAATATTTCGCTGTCGTAATGGGATGAAACATTGAATGCAGCGGCAGCGAATTCCTTCCTGGTTTCGAGTGAAGTGCTTCCTTTTCCCGAATCGAGCAGTTCGAGCAGGGATTCATACTGATCCCTGGAAGAGACCACCAGTACATCCCTGAAGTTTTTGGCCGCGGCCCTGATCAGGGAGATACCTCCTATGTCAATTTTTTCAATGATCTTCTGCTCTTCGGCTCCTGAACGGACGGTGTCTTCAAAGGGATAGAGATCCACAATGACAAGGTCTATTTCGGGAATCTGGTATTCCCTGAGCTGATCCACGTCATCCTCCTGTTGCCTTCTGGCCAGGATCCCTCCAAATACCTTGGGGTGTAAAGTCTTTACCCTGCCACCAAGGATCGAAGGATAGGAAGTCAGCGACTCAACGGGGGTGACGGATATTCCAAGCTTCTTGATGAATGCTTCGGTACCTCCCGTGGAATAGATGGTAATGCCCAGCTTATGAAGTTGTTGAACAATGGGATCGAGACCATCTTTGTGATATACCGATATCAGCGCATTTGAAATTTGCTTCTGGGGGGCCATGGCATTTAGTTGAAATATCTTGTGAAATTGTATTACTTTGCAAAAGAAACAGTTTCCGACGAAATAAAGAAACGGAAACACAATTATATTTCACCATTGGGAATTGTTCGGTTAATCTGGGAGAGTCTTGTGATGGCGGTCCAGGCAGTTACGCTGAACCGGCTCCGGGCACTTCTGTCGCTGCTGGGGATTACCATCGGGATCTTTGCCATTATTGCTGTGTTCACCATCGTGGACTCTCTGGAAGCCAATATCAGGGAGAGTGTGAGCACACTGGGCAGTGATGTGATTTATATCAATAAGTGGCCATGGGCACCCGAAGAAGGGGAGGAATATGCGTGGTGGAAATATATGAACAGGCCTTTGCCCACACTGGATGAATATGAGTTTCTGAGAGACCACGCCAAAGGTGCATCGGGTGTATGTTTCGTGTCGGGTGTCGGCAGGATGATCGAATATGAAAACAACAATGTGGAAGGCGCCATCGTAGCCGGAGTAACTGAGGGGTTTCAGGAAATCAGGTCTTTCGAGCTGGAAAAGGGCAGGTATTTCACTTCTTCGGAAACCAGTGCAGGTAGAAATGTGGTAGTCCTGGGGTATGATCTGGCTCAGGAACTGTTCCAGGATGTGGATCCGATCGGTAAGAACATCAAAACCATGGGCCGGAAGGCCACCGTCATAGGTATGGTAGAGAAGGAGGGGACCGGGATGTTCGAGGGATTGATCCTGGACGATGTGGCCATCTTTCCTCTCAACTTCTTTAAAGGATTTGTGGATATCCGGAGCGAGTCAGCCGGCCCGGAAATCTGGGTGAAGGCCAGGTCAACCGTTTCGGTACAGGAATTGGACTACGAATTGACCGCGCTGCTTCGTTCCTACCGCAGGATAAAACCCCTGGAAGAGGACAATTTCTCATTGAATCAGACCAGCATCATCAGCAACCAACTGGACCAGTTATTTGCGGTTCTTAAAATAGCCGGTTTTTTCATCGGTGTCTTCTCCATCATCGTTGGGGGATTCGGCATCGCCAATATCATGTTTGTCTCGGTTAAGGAGCGGACCAACATCATCGGGATCCAGAAAGCCCTCGGGGCAAAACGCTATTTTATACTCGCACAGTTCCTGTTTGAGTCGGTGATGCTTTCCGTGGCGGGCGGTATCATTGGCTTGCTGATCGTTTTCCTGGGAGCCACCGCCATCAGCATGTCCAGTGATTTCTCCATCTATCTCACAATGAATAACATCCTGTTAGGTATAGGCATCTCAAGCCTCATTGGCCTGATCAGTGGGATCTTTCCCGCCTGGCAGGGGGCCAGGATGGATCCGGTTGTGGCCATCAACACCACCTTCTGAACCAGGGTACGGCTACAGGAATGCCGTATAAAGCATCCTTCCCATCAGGAAATAGATCACCAGCCCCATGATATCGTTCATGGTGGTGATGAATGGCCCTGTCGCAAGCGCCGGATCGAACTTCATTCTGTTCAGCAACAGGGGAATGAGTGTGCCAAAAAGCGCAGCAAAAATAATCACCACGAACAGGGATGAACTGACCGTGAATGTCAACGCCAGGCTATCGCTGAAGAAAAAATTATAGAGGAAAAGTAAACCGGCAAGGATCAATCCGTTCAGCAAAGCGACCAGAAACTCTTTGAAAAGTTTGCGGTAGGTACTTTCCAGACCCAGGCTGTTGCTGGCGATACCCTGAACAATGATGGCAGAGGACTGGATCCCCACATTTCCTGCCATGGCCGCAATCAGAGGAATGAAGAACGCCATTTCCGGATTGATCTGAATATCTTCTTCAAATCTCCCGATTACCGCAGCTACCACAATCCCTCCCAGGAGCCCGATGATCAGCCAGGGCAACCGGGCCCGGGATAACCTGGCAGGCGAGTCAGTGGTTTCCACATCCGTGGTGATCCCCGATGCAAGCTGATAATCGCGTTCAGCTTCGTCACGGATCACATCCACAACATCATCGATCGTGATGCGTCCCATCAGCCTGCCAATGGAATCGGTCACCGGCAGAACGATCAGGTCGTATTTTTCCATGATTTGCGCTACCTCTTCCGAAGGGGTATCGGTTCGTACCGAACGGACCTCCGCATCGTAGATGTCCTTTACCTTGGTCGATGCGGTGGCCAGCAGCAACGCTTTTAAGGAGAGGATGCCCAGCAGCATATTCTCGTCATTGACCACATAGATGTAGTAAATCTCATCAAGGTCTTTGGCCTGCTTTCTCATCTCCCGGACACAGGTGGCCACCCCCCAGTTCTCATTGACCCTGATGAGCTCCTTGGCCATCAGTCCCCCTGCAGAATCTTCATCATAACTGAGCAGGTCAACAATATCCCCTGCCTGTTCCACATCATCGATGTGCAGCAGGACCTCCTGCTTCTTCTCTTCCGTCAGATCGCCGATTACGTCTGCAGCATCGTCCGAATCCATGTGGTCGATGAACTGGCTGGCGATCACATCGGAGGGCAATACCTTGAGAAATTTCTCCCGATCATCCTCTTCAAGTTCAACCAGAACATCAGCGGCTTTTTCGGGATCGAGCAGCAGGTAGAGGTATTTGGCTTCATCGATGGAGAGACTTTCATAAATCTCAGCGATGTCGGCCGGATGAAGATCTTCCATTTTCATCAGTGCAGCCTGGTCATCCTTCTGGTCAATGATGGCCCTCAGTTCGTTGATGTATTCTCGGGTAAGTTCGTTTTTCATAGGCAATCTTCAATTTAACTTATTGCTCCTATGTGACTTGACCCACCTGGTCAGTTCAATGAATTCCGGCACTCCCAGCTCCTCCGGGCGTCTTTTAAGAAGTTCGAACCCGTTTTCCTGAGCCTCCGGCTCACCTGTCTCTCTTCCGGGTGCCTCGCCATCGCCATCCAAATTTAGTAAAATTGATTTGATCGAATTTCTGATCATCTTCCGCCGCTGGTTAAACACACCCTTCACAATACGGAAAAAGAGAGGTTCATCACAGGGGAGCGCAACGGTCCGGTTACGCGTCAGGCGGATCACACCGGAAGTAACTTTCGGTGGTGGAAAGAAGGATCCCGGCTTCACCGTAAAAAGCCTCTCCATGTCGAAATAAGCCCCAAGCAAGACACTTAGTATCCCGTATTCACGCGAACCGGGAGGGGATGTGATCCGGTCAGCTACCTCTTTCTGGACCATGCAAACAACCGACGATACAAGGCCCCTGTTTTCAAGGATCTTGAAGAAGATCTGGCTTGAAATGTTATAGGGAAAGTTCCCGATTACATGGATCGGATCCGGGCAAACCTGTTCCAGATCCAGCCTCAGGAAATCTCCTTCGATGAGTTGTCCATCAAGCTGCGGCCATTTCCTGATCAGGTATTGAACCGATTCATGATCCAGTTCCACCGGGATCAACCTTATCTCCTTCTCCAGCAATGGTTCGGTGAGTATTCCCTTGCCGGGACCAATTTCCATTACATACGCCCCCGGATCGCACTGAACCGATTGAACGATCCTCCTTGCGATCGACCGATCGGTAAGGAAGTGTTGTCCGAGATGTTTTTTGGGACGTACCATGTTCGCCAATTAAAGTTAAAATGATTTAGGTATTTTTGGAACAGCTTTAAAGAAATCTCATGATCAAGCTTACCAATCCCTATGCCGAATTACCCGGATACAATTGTTTCGGATGCGGTCCAGCCAATCCTTCCGGTCTCAGAATGGAATTCTTTGAAGATGGGGAGGAAATTGTATCAACATGGATGCCCGGAATGGATTATCAGGGATTTCATGACATACTTCATGGGGGCATCCAGGCCACCATGATGGATGAGATAGCCAGCTGGGTGGTGTTTTTAAAACTGGATACGGCAGGGGTCACCTATCAGATCAGGTCACGTTATAAAAAACCGGTTCATATCTCAAAAGGAGCTGTAACGCTTAGGGCACGGTTGGGAGAGCAGCGAAGAAACATTGCCTCCATTGAGGTGATCCTTCAGGACGGAACCGGGAACCTTTGCTCTGAAGGGTTGGTTGATTATTTCGTTTTATCCAGGGAGAAGGCGGAGTCGGAGATGCATTACCCGGGCAGGGAATTCTTCTATCACACCCGCCCGGGAAATAGTTAATTGAGGGATACATGAAGTATGATTTCGACAGGATCGTAGACCGCAGTGGGACAGACAGCGTGAAATACGACCTCACCGGGAAGATCTTCGGGAGCCAGGATCTGATCCCCATGTGGGTGGCCGATATGGATTTTGAGGTTCCGGTTTTTATCCGGGAAGCCATTGCTGAAAGAAATGACCATCCGGTGTTCGGGTATACTTACCGTACTGACCGCTTTTTCGAAGCTATTACCTCCTGGATGATGCGACGGCACCACTGGGAGGTTCACCCGGATCAGATCAGTTTCAGTCCCGGTATTGTTCCCGCACTGAACCTCTCGGTCATGGAGCTGACTTCACCAGGTGACCGGATTGTTGTGCAACCGCCCGTCTATTTTCCTTTCTTCAGCGCAGTAAGCAACCATGGAAGGGAACTGGTATATAACCAACTTCTCGACGTCAACGGATCATATCAGATCGATTTTGACCACCTTGAGGATCAATTCAGGCAGGGAGTCTCCCTGTTTTTTTTCTGCCACCCGCACAATCCGGTAGGAAAGGTGTGGCAGAAGAAGGAACTGGAACAGCTGGCGGAGCTGTGCGTCAGGTACAATGTTTTAACAATCAGTGATGAGATTCATTCGGACCTGATCCTCTTCGGCAACAAACACATACCACTCGCATCCCTGGGAAAAGAGATGGCCGACCTGACCCTTACCTGCGTGGCACCAAGCAAAACTTTTAATCTGGCCGGGTTGTATACATCGGCAGTGATCATTACCAATCCCGGTCTGAAAAAACGGTATGACCGGATATTGGATGCAGTGCATGTGGGGGGAGGAAATATTTTCGGTCAGGTGGCCATGGAGGCCGCTTACACGCACGGTGAAGAATGGCTTGAGCAGCTGATCGGTTACCTGGAGCAGAATGTGAGCATCCTGGAAAATGAGATGATGGCCGTATTACCCGGATTAAAGATGGCACCCATGCAGGCCACCTATCTGGCCTGGATCGATTTCTCTTTTCTGAACATGGAAGCGGATGAGCTGCGGGATTTCATGATCAGGAAGGCCCGGGTAGGCATGAATGATGGTCCCATGTTCGGACCCGGAGGTGAAGGTCACCAGCGGCTCAATATCGCTACACCCGCCAAAATACTGAAGACCGGTATCTCCAGGATCGTGGAGGCCATACATGCCAGGTAATGACATAATGGCATTCAAAATCCAGCAGAAAGTGCCAATATGACAGTAAGTTCCTGATGGCATCTGCTTTGTTATGTTCTGTGCAAAGATGTATGAACAAAAAAACAGGAGGATTTAAAAATGTTAGCTAAAATCAACAGAAGATTCGTACCCGCATACTGGGATGATTTTTTCAACGACACTTTCTTCACCAACAACCATCAATATGGTTCAGGAGTTTCAACCCCTGCAGTGAACGTTGCTGAAGATGACAGGGAATACAGGATCGAGGTAGCCTTGCCAGGAATGTCCGGAAAGGATGTAAGGATTGACCTGGAGGATGATGTATTGACCATTTCCTCGGAGCAAAAAGATAACAAAGAGGAGAAGAAAAATTCCTATGTCCGCAGGGAATTCAGGCACCATGCGTTTAAAAGGAGCTTCGAAATGCCCGAAACCGTGGATCAGAACAAGATCGAGGCAAAACATGATTCCGGTGTGCTGGTCATCCGGCTCCCCAAGAAGGAGGAGGTTTTACAGAAAGCTCCCAAGCAGATTGAGATAAAATAAAGTTAGGAGTTAGGAGTTAGATCTAGCTAGAAAGTTAGATTGATTTGGAGTTAGTGCAGTTGGGTTAGGGTGATGAAGGCGGGTCCGCAGCAGCGGACTTCGCCTTTTTTTTATACCGCATTTTCCCAATGGTCAGAACAATGACACCTACAATGGTAATCAATCCCCCTGTGAGCTGCAGGACTTCGGGCAGTATGGAGAGATAGATCATGGACCCCACCAATACGAAGAGGCTCCGTGTCGATTGAATGATCATGGTGCGGGATGCCTCAATAAACCTCAATGCCGAATATTGTGCAAAACCGGTGAGAAAGGGACCGACCAGTGCCCCGGCACCCATATTGAACAGCGCACGACCCGATACTACAAAACTTTCCTGGCGGACAACCATGGCTCCCATGGCGAAGAGAAAAAGAAAGACCACCCTGTTCAGGGTAAGGATTCCCGGGTGAATCGATCCGATCCTGCTTTTGGCAGTAACAATACTTATGGAAGAGAAAACTGAGGAAACCAGGATCCAGCCCGATCCCTTGCCAAAAAACTCCCGCAAAGTCGTATCCCTGGTATAGGTGATCAGAATGACCCCTCCAATGGTCAGGATGATCCCAAAGGCTTCCACTGTGTTGAACCTTTCTCCCAGGAAACGAATTCCGAGCATGGTAACAAAGATCGGGGTCAGGTTGGAGAGAAAGGATATGGTGGTGGGGTTTTCTGCAAGCTGAATGGCCAGAAACATCAGGCTGGCAGCGCCCAGCTCAAGCAAGCCTATGAATACCAGGGTGATGTTGGAGGCCCTGCTCAGCGCAGGGATCTTTCTGATTATTCCGGTGATGGTCAGAAAAGGTAAGATCCAGATCAGTGCAAATGCAAACCAGTAGAACTGAAACTGAAAATAATTGACTTCAAGCAGGGCGGCCTTTGAAAACACATACACATTGGCCATCCCAAGGGTGGCAATGAATGCAAGGGCGGTTCCCTTCACAGGTGCAGGTATACCGGGAAACGGATCTTTCATGCGATAGAAGCGGGCCGTTCGGCCCGGTTCTATAACATGAATCGGGTGGTTTTGTTTAAATCCTGGCTTTTATCTTTTCCGTTTCCGCCTCAAATCCCGGTTTTTCCAGCAGGGCAAACATGTTTTTCTTGTAGGCCTCCACCCCGGGCTGGTTGAACGGATTCACCCCTAACATGTAACCACTGATACCACAGGCATTTTCAAAAAGGTAAAGCAGTTGTCCCAGGTATCGTTCCGTGATCTCAGGCATGGAGAAACGTATGCTTGGAACCCCGCCATCCAGGTGGGCCAGTATGGTTCCCAGCTCGGCCATCTTGTTGACATGATCTATCTTTTTACCCGAAAGATAGTTGAGCTGATCCAGGTTGGCCGGTTCATGGGGAATGGCAATGGTGTGGTCCGGATGTTCCACACTGATGACTGTCTCAAAAAGGATGCGTTCACCTTCCTGAATGTACTGTCCCATAGAATGGAGGTCCGTCGAATTGTCCACAGAAGCGGGAAAAATACCTCTTCCCTCCTTTCCCTCACTCTCACCGAACAGTTGCTTCCACCACTCCGAAAGATAATGGAGTTTGCTGTTGTAATTGACCAGGATCTCAATCTTTTTACCTTCCCTGTAGAGCGCATTCCTGGCAGCTGCATACATCAGGGCAGGATTTTCTCCGGAAGGAACCTCCGGATCGCAGGAAGCACTCATTTCACTGGCTCCGGCGATCAATTGGTGAATATCGATCCCGGCAATGGCGAGGGGGATCAATCCAACCGGTGTAAATATTGAAAATCTGCCGCCCACATCATTGGGAATGACAAAGCTGCGGTACCCCTCCTCGTTGGCAAGCTGACGCAGGGCGCCCGCCTTGGCATCGGTGACTGCAATGATTCTCTTTCCGGCCTCTTCCTTTCCCACTTTCCGAATCAGGTGTTCTCTCAGTATCCGGAATGCAATGGCAGGTTCGGTGGTGGTGCCCGATTTGGAAATCGCTACGATCGAGTAGCTGTGGTGATCGAGAAGCTCCAGCAGGTCATGCATGTAATCTTCTCCAATGTGATGACCGGCAAATAGCATCAGGGGGTGCCCGGTCCCGGGCATCAGGTGACTGAATGGATGTGTGAGTGCTTCATTCACCGCACGTGCACCCAGGTACGATCCCCCGATCCCTATCACGACCAGGATATCTGTATCTTCCTTCAGGACTGAAGCAAGGGTGGTCATTTCATCAAGTTGTTCACCGGTAACAGCGCCCGGTAACCTGAGCCACCCCAGGTAATCGTTCCCGGCACCATCGCCTCTATATAAGGTTTGCTGAGCTTGCTTTGCTTCTTCGGAGAGCAACCGGAGTTGGTCTGCGCTGATGAATCCGTCTAGCCTGGAAATATCGAGTCTGATTTGAGACATGCTGAAAAGAATATATGATTTTACCTGGGTCAGGGTTCAAAATTAAATAAAATTATTTTTGGGAACTCCACTTGATTTTTCTTCATTTTTTGGGTTACTTATGGAGTAAATCCCCAGAGATGACAGAAATAGAAAAACTGGACCGGATAGCCATCAATGTACGATCGCACAAGTTGCTCAAGATCCTGCTCAACGAGAATCCCGAATTGGAAGAGATCCTCAGGAGCTCAAAGAATGAAACAGAGGTGGTGGTCGGGGTCAGGGAGTGGATTGAGCGAACACTGAAAGACCGGGAGGATGCATTCCGGTTTTATCATGCAAGGCATTCCAACCGGGAGCTTTTCAATAAGCTGGAATGGAGAGATTATGCCATCATTCGGATCCTGGATTATATCGATCATGCGGGAAAAGAGTATGCGGATCAGAACCTGAGGGGAGAGGTGGCAGTAAGCAACCCGCTGAGACTGATCTGGCTGGCGGTCAACAAAGGGACAGGAGGGGCAAAGCCGGATTTTTTCATCGACATGATCATGCTGTTCCGGCAGCTCAGGGGGGAAAGCCAGAAGCAGTCCTATGCTGCCGAGAGGGTTCACACCTGGATGGACCGGTACCCTTCGGGCCTGGATCCGAGGATCGTCCAGCTAAGGGAGGAGAACAAACAACGAATCATGGGGATCCTGAAAAAGTTGATCGAGAGCGGAGAGATAAAAAGTTCCCGTTACTATTTTGAACCCAACCTGACCGAAAACGAAAAGCTTGAAAAGATGCAGCGATGGTGGGAGGACTACAAGTTTCACCTCAGATTTGCGGTCAGAGATCCCGAATTGCTCAACAGGATGCTGGACCATTCGCTAGATCCTGACACCATGAAAATACTGAAAGAGGCAGAGGCAGTGGGGATACCCTTTTTTGTAAATCCATATTACCTTTCCCTGCTACACGTGAGGGTTCCCTATTTCGCTGTGGGAGCTGACCTGGCCATCCGGTATTATATTCTGTACAGCCAGCAGCTAGTAAACGAGTTTGGCAAGATTGTCGCCTGGGAATTGGAGGACAAGGTTGAAGAGGGAAAACCCAATGCAGCCGGATGGCTGTTGCCCGGGGGACACAACATCCACCGCAGGTACCCGGAAGTGGCCATCCTGATCCCGGATACCCTGGGAAGAGCGTGTGGTGGGCTCTGCTCTTCCTGTCAGCGCATGTACGATTTTCAGGGCGGGCGTCTCAATTTCAACCTTGACAAACTGAAACCGGATGAGAAGTGGAGAGAGAAATTCATGAGGTTACTCACCTATTTCGAAGAGGATGCGCAGTTGAGGGATATTCTCATTACGGGGGGAGATGGATTGATGAGTACCGATCAGTCGCTCAAGGAGTTGCTGGAGGGTATTTTTCAGATGGCAGAGAGGAAGGTAAAAAGGAACCTCCAACTACCGGAAGGTGAGAAACTGGCAGAACTGGTGCGTGTCAGGATAGGAACCCGCCTGCCTGTTTACCTTCCCCAGCGGGTATCACTGGGTCTGGTCAAGATACTGAAGGACTTCAAAGAAAAAGCCTCAGGGATTGGGGTGAAGCAATTCCTCATACAGACGCACTATGAATCACCCATGGAAGTGACCCCCGAAACTTCCATCGCCATACAGCGGCTGATCTCTGCGGGATGGACCGTAACGAATCAGCTGGTATTCACCACAGCCGCTTCAAGACGGGGGCATTCTGCCAAACTGAGAAAGGTGTTAAATGATATCGGGGTATTGCCCTATTACACTTTTACTGTCAAGGGCTACATGGAAAATAATTTCAGCTTTGCTCCCAACGCCAGGGTGGTCCAGGAGCAGCTGGAAGAAAAAGTAGCCGGGCAGATCGATGAGAAGTATTTCGACGAGATCAGAAGTTTCCCGGAGGAGGCACACCTGATGGTGGAGAATATTGAGGCACTCAGGAGATATGCAGGTCTGCCATTTCTGGCGACGGACCGGAATGTTCTTAACCTGCCGGGTGTAGGTAAAAGTATGACATTCAGGGTTATCGGGATCACCCGTTACGGACGGCGCATCCTTGAATTCGATCACGATGAAACCCGGCGTCACAGTCCCATCATCCAATCCCTTGGAAAGGTCATTATTATCGAATCCAAATCGATCCATGAATACCTGAACCAGCTGGAGGAGCTGGGGGAGGACCGGAACGATTATGAAGGATTGTATGGTTACTCCCTGGGACAGACCGAGCACAGGGTACCCATATACGACTATCCCTCATACGAGTTCGAGACCACCGGGGAGATGACCAACCTCGAGATCTAGGCCGGTTCAATCTGAAATTTTATCGCTATCTTCACGCGCTTGGGAACCATCATACCCGTTACCCTTAATTATTTGTGTGATGAATCAGAACATGGAACCGATCTTTCGGAAGAGTCTCTATTTTCTTATAATGATGCTGATGCTTCCTCTGCATGCCCAGAAGAGGGGACAGGAATCGATAAGTCAGACCGATCTGGCAGCACATATGAAATTTCTGGCATCCGATGAACTGGAAGGCAGGGATACCGGGGAACCGGGTCTCCATGTGGCAGCCCTTTACCTGGCCGCCCAGGCCGAAAAGGTGGGATTGAAGCCGGTGAATGGGGAGGATGGGTATTTTCAGCACTACATCATTCATGAAAGGGCCTATGATCTTGAAAACAATCAGGTGATCATCTCTTCGGAGGGACGCGAACCCCAGTTCAGCAAGGAACACTTCTTCATGTTCCCGGCCGTTGACAACGACTCCACCGTGATCGAAGGTGAAGTGGTGTTTGCGGGATATGGTATCAACGACAGGGAGAATGACTACAACGATCTGGAGAATCTGGATATCGAGGGAAAAGTGGTGCTGATCATGAGCCGCGGACCCATGAACGAGGATGGAACTGAAATGCGTTTCGGGGGGGAGAAATACGCCGGATTGATGGGCTTCCGAAGCAAGATGCCCTACATCTATTCAAGGAATCCCAAGGCGGTGCTGGTGGTCAATGACCCCAAGTCAGGAATGAAATCGATTGAGGATATGAGTCCTGGGATAGCGAATTACCTCAGCAGGACACGAACGCTCGAACCGGTCGCGGAATCACCCGCTGCAACCATGGACCGGCCCAGGATGCTACTAATTCACAGGAACCTGGCAGACCGGATCCTTGAAACTTCAGGTAAAAACCTGGAGGAGCTTCAAAAGGAAATTGACAGGGAGGGAAACCCCAGGTCGTTCCAGCTGGATGGCACCAGGGTGCGGATTGAAGCTTTCACGGAGGACAACGAATTGAAAGTCCCCAATGTGTTCGGGATCATTGAAGGAAGTGATCCCGGTTTGAAGGATGAAATGGTTATCTACCTGGCGCATTATGATCATGTGGGAACAGATGGAGAGGGAGGAGTATTCAACGGTGCGGATGACAATGCATCTGGCACAGTGGGCCTGATCGAGATCGCTGAGGCTTTTATGCATGAAAAGAAACCGCCCGCCAGGAGCATTGGATTCCTGTGGGTGTCGGCGGAAGAGATCGGATTGTTCGGCTCCAGGTATTTTGCGGATCATCCCCTGGTTCCCATGGAGCAGATTGTAAGCGTGATCAACCTGGATATGATTGGCAGAACAAAGTCTGAAGAGGATCTCCTGAGCGGCCAGAACAGCCTGACCATCGTGGGTAAGGATACGGTCAAGGTGATCGGGGCATTACAGAGCAGCCTGATTATGGATATCAACCAGGAAACCCTGGAAGAGCTGGGACTGTCGGGAAACTATAACTACAATGACCCCAACCATCCGGACCGCTACTTCTACCGCAGCGACCACATCAATTTTGCCCGTATGGATATACCTGTGCTCTTCTATTCCACCGGAACCCACCGTGATTATCACCGTGTGACCGATACGGAGGAGCGGATCGATTATGCCAAATTCGAAAAAATGGTGGAGCTCAGCTACCTGGTGGGATATAAAATTGCAGGGTTCAGGGGATCCATCGAAGTGGATAATCCCATGTCGGGCTGGTAAGACCGAACAGACTGTGATCTACAGCACTTCAAGAAAGATGTTCCTGAACTGCATCGAAGATCCTTCCGATTGCAGCAGGATGTTCCCTTCTGTCAATGTCATCCCTGTACCACTGTTTTGCAGCACACCATTCACCACCACCTCGAGGGTTCCATCGAGTGAGGTGATATCGTAACTGTTCCATTCACCCGGTGTGTTTTCACTGACCTCCTCCTGTTTGTCTATGACCATATAACGGTTTTCCTCGGAGGTGATCAGGTGATCCTGGCCTTCTACAGTAATTCCGGCCCCTTTCCCCATGAGCACCAGGTCGCCGGCGTGTTCATGCATCAGCTGGCATTCGATGGCATGAGGCCAGATCATATCTTCGCCCTGTACGTGAATCAGCACGCCGCTGTTGGTTGGTTCTTCCAGCCAGCGCCACTCCAAATGCAACTTGAAATTACTGTATGTATCCCTGGTACGGATATAGCCGTTAGGAATCCCTGAGGTGTGGATCATTCCATCTTCCACCCAGAACACACCGGATGGATCTTCCACCTCCTCGCCGGAATAGAATGTCCAGTTGTTGAGGTTTTCCCCGTTGAATAACATCGTCCTGTTATCTGAACAACCGGTGGTGAATAACAGGATTCCGATGATGAATGCGACACTGCTTTGAAGGTATTTCATAAATCATGGATTTAATAAAATTCGAAAATAACAGTTTTCTACCTTGGATCAATATATTTCCGGCACAAAGGTCTGGCTGGAGATGGGTGGTCGGATGTATCCCTCCTTGTTGATGGAGGGGAGCTTCACCTTCTTATGTTTGATCTCTTTGTACGGGATCATGGAGAGCAGGTGGTGAATGCAATTGAGACGGGCCTTTCGCTTGTTGTCCGCATTGACCACATACCATGGAGATATTTTGGTATCGGTGTAGGCGAACATTTCATCTTTCGCTTTGCTGTATTCTATCCACCTGCTTCTTGATTCAAGGTCCATGGGGCTGAATTTCCACCGTTTCAGCGGGTCCTCGATCCGTTCCCTGAAACGCGCTTCCTGCTCTTCATCACTGACAGAGAACCAGTATTTAATCAGGATGATCCCAGACTGGATCAGCATCTCCTCGAATCTGGGGCAGGATCGAAGGAAGTCCCAGTACTCCTCCTCGGTGCAAAATCCCATCACGTGTTCCACCCCGGCGCGGTTATACCAGCTCCTGTCGAAGAGGACAATCTCCCCTTCTGCGGGAAGATGAGACACATATCGCTGGAAATACCACTGGTTTTTTTCTCTTTCGGTAGGCACCCCCAGGGCAACGACCCTGCAGATCCTGGGGTTCAGTCGCTGGATAATTCTTTTAATCACTCCGCCTTTCCCTGCTGCATCGCGTCCTTCAAATAAAACCACAACGCGCAGTCCTTCCGCTTTTACCCATTCGTGAAGCTTGACCAGTTCAAGCTGGAGCAGCTCCAGTTCACGGAAATAAAATTTCTTACCCAATGGCCCGGTATCCGGATGGTGTTTTGAATCTGCTGGTTTGGGATGATGGCTCATTGCTCCGGCTGTTTCAGGTAAATGTAGGATATTTATGGATGCAGCGCAAAGTGAGTCAACCAGTCCTCACCTTGTCCCGAAGAGGCGGTCCCCTGCATCTCCCAGCCCCGGTAAGATATAACCCGATTCATTCAGGCCCTCGTCAAGTGCAGCCAGGTAGATGTCCACCCCGGGATGGTCCTGTTCAATTTTTGCGACCCCTTCGGGGGCACCCACGATGCATATCAGTTTGATATGTGAGGCCCCTTCGGCTTTCAGGTTCGATATGGCAGCGCTGGCACTACCGCCGGTAGCCAGCATGGGATCCAGCAATAAAACCACCGAATCCTCCAGATTTTCAGGGAATTTAGCATAATATTTCATGGGTTCAAGGGTGTGGTGGTCCCTGTATAATCCCATATGGCCCACCTTGGCAGTGGGTATCAGACTGCTGATCCCTTCGACCATTCCGAGACCTGCCCGGAGGACCGGGACCAGGACAACCTCCTTGGCCAGCTGGCTGGCAAGGCACGATTGCAGCGGGGTTTCAATCTCCACCTCCCTTATCGGCACATCCCGGGTGATCTCGTAGGCCATCAGCCCGGCGATCTCCTGAAGCGTTTCCCGGAATTCTTTGGTGCCGGTCGCCCGGTTTCGCAGAAGGGACAACTTGTGCTGAATCAGGGGGTGTTTAACGATCACTACCATGGTTTCGCCGGTTATGTTAAAGCAATAAGGCTTCCGGTTATATATGCCACGATCCACCAGATGTAGGCAAAGAGTGAGAAGCGGTGAACAGGCAGGGGTACGGCGGTCCGGATTCCGAGCTTGAGTTTCAACCGCCAAAGCACAAAACATTCAATCAGCATGACCAGCAGGGCTGAATAGCCAACAAAGCCGTGGATTGTAAAAGGCGAGTTCCTCGATCCGAGGATCATCAGGATGGTGGCGGTTATATCGAGGGCTACCCCGAGGGATATAAAAACCATCACCCTTGGCAGAAGCAATTTCCTGAATTGTTCGGTGAGCAGGGCTATGCTGTAGGAGGTCAGGGCCAGTGTAACAAATACTGCACCCGCGATTGATAATGTATTCATGTCATTATTGTCTAAACACTGAGGGATCCGTTTCCCTTACTTCTCCCCTGAAAGCAGCCACAAACGATTGATTGAATCCCGAATTCTTGCATTTGAGTCTGAATGCATTGGCCTCTCCGACAGTGGGGAACTCACCAACCGTGATCCGGTATGCTCCTTTGTAATAGTATTCAAAGGTAGCATATTTCTCTCCTTCAACGGTAACCTCGGGTCGGGTATTGGGCCTGGTGGAGGAAAGAATTTGAACCCTGAAATTGAGCCTGTCCGGATCCGGTTCATCGATCGGTTCATCTGGAACCTCCTCCACATCAGCCTCCTCACTCTCCACTACAGGGACAGTATGCTGCTCCGCTTCCTGTGTAATTTCATCCGAAGCTGTTCGGTCCTCCGTATTCAATGTAATCTGATCAGGTTCGTCCTGTTCTTCGGACCCTGCCTGGGAGAGCAGCGGCATGGCCTCAAGGTTAAATGCCTGTTCAGCAGGTTTGTTCGCAGCCGCCTGGAATTGCCCTGAGGTATATCCCGAGCCAACCATATCAGGGATGAGGAGGCAGATATCCCTGCTTCTCGGATCGATGGTGTCGGAAGGAGGAAAGGCATTGCTATTCAAATGAATGGTGAGCAATTCGCCTGGTGTGCCGGCATGCATGGCCCGGTTGAATACCGCTATCTTGTTGTTCGGGTGGATGGAGAAAGCCAGTTCATCCCCTGGTGTATTGACAAATGATGTCAGGTTTTGCGGATTTCCCCATCCTGTACCATCCCACAGGCATACGTAAATGTCGTAACCACCATATCCCCTGTGCCCTGAGGATGCAAAATAGAGGTTGTTGCAGTGGTCCAGGAAAGGAAACCATTCATGGCCACTGGTATTGATGCCCCTGCCCAGGTTGACGGGTGCTGTCCATTCAGAACCGGTTCTTCTGGCGATGAACAGATCAAGCCCTCCGCTCGAAGGAGTACGGTCGGAAGCGAAAACCATGATGGAATCATTCTGAGAGATGGCAGGATGGAGATAGCGTGAAGGTTCGCTCGAAAAAGTCAGTTGCTGGTGTTGGGAGGCTTTCCCCTCAATGATCTCCATCTCAAAGATCTTCTCCACACCTGTTCTGTCGGCCAGTTCCACCTTTTTGGTAAAATATACCGTGCCGTAATCACGCGTGAAAGACATTCCCGCCGGAGCATAGGGAAAGTCATCATTCGGGAACAGTGGCCGGCTGCTTTCCAGCGACAGGTAATCGAGCGGGACAAAATAGGCCTTGACCACCCCGAAAGAGATGTGGTCGGGGATCATCTTCTGGTGAAATTTGGTATTGGAGAGAAACACCAGGCCATTCATGTAAAATGTCACATCACTGGACGGTCCGCTGATGTGCAGTTCGACCGTATCCATCACCAGCAGGTTCTGCACACGCGTCGAATCATCCGGCAGGGGTGCGCATTGCAGGGTAGAATGTTGGGTGACCTGGAAAATAAGGTACAGGGTGATGGCCAGGGAGTATACAACTTTGGAAGGTATTTCTTTCCGGATCATAGTGCTCAGATTACCAGTGCCTGAATTGTAAAAACTTCTGATCCCCCTTTCCCAGATTCACCCCGAAAGAAACCTCGAAAATGATGTTGTCTTCGTTGAGGAATCCCACCCTAGGAAACTCCAGAAACACTCCCGTATAAAATCGTGGGAACTGGTACTGGAAGAACAGTGCAAATATATCTTTAGATTTAACGTAGGTTCCGATATAAAAGTTTTGCAGATATAACTTCAAATAGGGAGTCACGTGCCGGTGCAGCTCCGAAAAGGTGGAATCATTCACCGAAATAAGCAGGGACGGCTCCAGAACAATAGCATTTTTCCTGCTTAAAAGGAATTTATATCCGCCATAGAAATGATATTCCCTGGGTATGTATGCGGCATCATGAACTGTGCGTCCGTCGTCAAGTCTGGTACCGAATAGGGTGGTCACTGAAATACCTGCAAATACCGTGGGGCCATAGTAGTAAATACCCGCATCCATATTGGGATTGAAGGAAGAATTCAATGAATCATCAGGGATTTCCGACTGTTTCTTGGGAACGTTGAGGATCCCTTTCAGGGTGAGGCCCGTAGCAATATTGTGAAGCCGGGCCTTGTCAATCGGAAAATGATAAGCGCCAATGGCTGCCAATCCGGTGTTCCAGTAATTGTCAAATTGTTCCTGAAAAATGTATCCGCCGATCCCGAAATTGGAAAAGCCCCCGTCGGATCCGTACATGCGCTGGTGGAAGGAAATGATCTGGTTATCAGGCACTTTGTAAATCCTCGAGGTGAGGCCGAATTTTGTATAATCTTTGCTCCCGGCATAGCCCGGGATCAGCACCATCGGATGATACACCGGGATCGAAAGGGGTCGGGAGGGTACCTCCTGTGCGTTCAGGTTCCAGCAGAACATCAGGCCGGTAACCATCACTGTAAATCTCCACTTCACGCTCAGACGCTGCATCTGCAATTTTGTCATTTTTTCATTGATCTTACCACATCCCCTGATAACTTTTGTTTCCGAAGGGGCCTCACCGACAAGCAGAGTTTACGCATTAAATACGCATAGGTTGTCTAAAATGTGTAAGAAGATGGTTATTCATCTTCAACAGGGACCAGTTCTGAGATAATGTACTGTGCCTCCTGGTAGAAATCACCAACTGCAATCTGTTTGTCATTGGACTCATCCCCGTCATTCCCGATATCCGCAAAAGCCCTGATCCTGCCGTTGGCCGTGACAATGAATCTTTCGTGCGAAGCAGTATCGGACCTGACTGTGTATACCTGTGATAGTCCTGCTCCACTGAATGCATTCACATCAATGATGTTTCCCGTTTCGGTGTTGTAGATGGCCAGTTCTCCCGAGAAATCAAACTGAATGGGAATGTTACCCGGAGTCAGAACCTGGGGATTCACATTGATCAGCACAGTGGCATAAATTTGTTGATTTTTTATATGGGCACTGAGTTCAGCTGTCGGGTTCACAAGCAGTATCGGTTCTTCCTCAATATTGAGGCATCCAACGCTGAATATCAGAGCCAGAAAAGGCAATATTTTTTTTATCTTCATCAGGTTCTTCAAATTCAAACAAAGGACAAAAGTAGGGATTCGCATTTTATTACGCAAAACGTAACCTATTGTTACAGCATTCCCCCTGTTCAAAGGTGCCCGGGGATATTTTTTTTTAAATCGATCACATTTTTTTTAAATTTGGGTTACTATTGTAACCATCTTATCAACACCTAAATCTGGAAAAATGAAAAAGGCAAACATCTCCCCTTCCTTCCTTACCTATGCCGGTATATTCGCCCTGTTACTGACCATTGGATACGGTTGTAAGAATGCGAAGCAACAACAGGAGGCGGTTGAGATCCCCTCCGATTTGATGCCTGAGGATGATATAGAGTCCCTGACGGGATATCCCCTCCCAACTTCCTACGAGGTCGTCAATCTCATTTATGAGGCAGGCGCTTCTTATATCCTCACACTTTCCAATGATCCCCAGAAAGCAGGGGACTATATTACCCAGAGGGATAAGGCGTTGAACCTGGGTGTATATGGTGCCGATCTGGCATATGCGAGCACTTATATGATGAAACAGCGGTCCCTGTTCTATCTCGAGGCCAGTAAGACGCTGATCGACGAACTTGGGATTTCAACCACCTTTAACATGAGTTACTCCAACCGGGTTGAAAACAATATCGATAACCGGGACTCCATGATACTCATCGTGGAAGAATCTTTTATTGATACATGGGACCACCTGGTGACCAACGAGCAGGATATCCTGGCGAGGCTGGTGGTCAGCGGGAGCTGGATTGAAGGGATGCATATCACTTCCAACATAGCTCAATCAGCCAGGGACAATACCACCCTGTTGGAGATTCTTGCAAATCAGGGGAATTCACTGAATAAACTTGTTTCCCTGCTGGAACCGGTGAAGGATGTAGATGATATCTCCATGATTTATCAGGGCCTTCTTGAGATACAGGCCATCTATGAGGGTGTGGGCGAAAGCATGACAGAGGACCAGTTAGAACTGGTTTCCTCAAAAGTAGGAGAGCTGCGGAACGCAATCGTGTAGCAACCGGCCCGGTTAAGCGGGCAACATATAATGAAGGAAACGGTTTTAAATGCATTGTTGCAATTATTTGCAATTATTGCAAACGTGTCAGAGGATGGTGTTTCCTTCAAGGCCAGATCCATCGTTAAAACATTTCTCAGACAGCACCTGAAGACCAACCTGATCAACAAGTATCTGGTTGTCTTTGATCACTACCTTGAATTGCACCATCCACACCTGTTTGGAGGAGGGATCTCTGCATCCAGGCAGACGCTTTCCGATTCGGAAAAACTGAAAAGGATCGCCACTGAGATCAACAGAAGCCTGCTTCAGCGGGAGAAGTTTATCGTCTTTCTCCGGCTGGTCGAGTTTATCAACGAAGATGATGTCATGACCGAGAAGGAGCTGGCATTTATACGGACCGTTGCTGATATATTTAATATTTCACGGGCTGAACACGACAATACAAAGGCTTTCATTCTCAACGAATGCGATCAGATACAAAAAGAGCGGATCCTGATCATTGATGGCAACGACCAACCGTTCCTGAAAGGAGTGAAGCATATCAGGGAAGCTGAACTGGAGGGGAGGATCACCATTCTTCACCATGCCAGCACGGATACATTTGTGTTTCGTTACCTGGGCAACATGAACCTGTTTCTGAATGGGAACCACATCATACCGGAGCGGTTTGAACTTCTCGACCAGGGAGCAAGGGTCACGGGTTCAAAGATCAGGCCTGTGTATTACAGTGATGTTTCGAGGAAATTTCATCAGGCCGAAGAATCCGATAAAATCTACTTTGTTGCAGAAGAGATCGAATACAGATTCAAGAACAGCAACAAGGGGATCAAAAGATTCAGTTTCAGCAAGGAATCGGGAAACCTGATCGGGATCATGGGAGGAAGTGGTGCAGGTAAATCGACCCTGCTGAGTATTCTCAGTGGGAAGATCAAACCCCAGGGTGGCCGGATAACCATCAATGGAATTGATATCCATGAGGATCCGGATGCCATTGAAGGAATCATCGGATTTGTGCCACAGGATGATCTCCTGATGGAGGATTTAACGGTATTCAGGAACCTCTATCTGAATGCCAAACTGTGTCTCAGCAACCTGACCGAAAATGAGATCCTTCGCAGGGTGAACCGGGTACTGGTAGATCTGGACCTGGATGAGATCAAACATTTGAAGGTGGGGAACCCGCTGAAAAAGGTGATCAGCGGGGGACAGAGAAAGCGGTTGAATATTGCCCTGGAACTGATCCGAGAGCCTTCCATCCTTTTTGTGGATGAGCCTACTTCCGGCCTCTCATCGATGGGTTCCGAGCAGGTGATGCTGCTGCTCAAGGAACAGGCGCTCAAGGCCAGGCTGGTTATCGTGAACATCCATCAACCCTATTCGGATATCTACAAACTGTTTGACCGGTTTCTGATCCTGGACAGGGAGGGACATGTCATTTACAAGGGCAATCCAATTGATGCGATCACTTACTTTAAGTCACTGAGCCATTACGTAAACGCTGAAGTGGGCCATTGCGAAGCGTGCGGAAATGTGATGCCGGAAGAGATTCTCAAAATCGTGGAGGAGAAGGAAGTAGACGAGTATGGCCGTGTTACCAAAGATCGAAAAGTCGCGCCGGAGGAGTGGTATGATCTCTACCTGAAGAAAATAGAATCCGGCCAGCAAATCCAGCCTGTGGCAGCCGATTTGCCTGTGGTCGATTTTAAGATACCCGGTCCGCTTGAACAATTCAGGATATTCAGTATCAGGAATATCCTATCGAAGCTGGCGAACCGTCAATACATGCTGATCAATTTCCTGGAAGCACCTGTCCTGGCAATGATTGCAAGCTATTTTACCAAATATACCGGCAATATTTCGCCCGGATCCTATTCCCTGCAGGCCAATGTGAATCTGGTCGCATACCTCTTTATGGCTGTGATTGTGGCACTTTTTCTGGGAATGACGGTGAGTGTGGGTGAGATCATCACTGACCGCAAAATCCTGGAGCGCGAATCATTTTTGCGCCTGAGCAGGGTGAGTTACCTAAATTCCAAGATGCTGGTACTGTTTCTCATTTCTGCGATACAGGCCTTTCTTTTCGTATTGGTGGGCAATGCGATACTGGAGATTAAAGGGATGTTGTTCCATCATTGGGCTGTCCTGTTCTCCCTTGCATGTCTGGCGAATATGATCGGCTTGAACATTTCATCGGGGATGAACTCGGTGGTAACCACCCATACACTCATTCCTTTTATCCTGGTCCCCCAACTGCTGTTTAGTGGGATGGTGATAAAGTTTGACCGGCTTAACGGGTTCTTCAAGAACCCAAATTTTGTACCCATCATTGGTGAGTTGATGCATGCCCGGTGGGGTTTTGAGGCCATCGCAGTACATCAGTTTAAAAATAACCGGTTCAACAGGGAGTTGTTCCCCATTGATCAACGTGTAAGTAATGCAGCATATGTGGGTGATTTATTGATCCCCGAGATCCGGGCCAGGCTCAACGTGATCGAGGACCACTTTTACCGTGGGTCGGATCAGGAGATATCCGGGGATCTGACCAGCCTGGTCAGGTCCGAACTGGATAGACTGACCGGAATGGGTGTGGCTACTTCATTCGGAGACACCGAATTGCTGGCTCAGAGGGGCTATTCTGAGGAACTCTTCAGGAGTATTTCAGATTCGCTTGCCTACATGGGTGCCCGGTTTAAGAGGATGAAGAACCTCTCTATAAGTGCACGGGATGCCAAATCGATGGAACTGGTCCAACGCTGGGGAGGGGAGGAGGCTTACATCCGGATGAGAAGGGATTATACCAATCAGAGGCTGGAAGAGCTTCTCACCAACAGCATGCAGCTGAATAAGGTAGTAGAATGGAACAATCAACTGGTACGAAAGGCTGATCCCATATATATGGAGCCCATATCAAGGATTGGGAGGGCACATTTCTTTGCTCCGCATAAGCAACTGGGCAACCTGGGAATAGACACTTTATGGTTCAATTTAATGGTGATCTGGGGTTCCGCTGCCCTCCTTTACGTTACCCTCTATTATGATCTGTTGCGAAAATTCACCAACTGGCAAAACATCAGGAGATTGCAAAAAAAGCGCTGAAACGGCAATCTCCCTTTCCGGTTGATCCCAGAACAAAATATTTATTTAACTTGTCCGAACCAACACGGGTTTGGAGCTGTTTTTTCACTAAGCTGGATCGGGAGTGAGACACCTGTTATACATATTGTTTCCACTATTCTTCATGAGTTCATGCCTGAAACAGCCTGAAAATTACCCTCCGGTCATTGAGTCCATCATGCTTCTTCCATCTGAGGACATTACCCCTGGCTCCGAAGTCGGGGTATCGGCCATGGTCACCGACCGCGATGCCGACCTGCTTCAATTCCGCTGGGAAGCGACCGGAGGAAATGTGCGTGATCCCGATCAACCCACCACTGTATGGGAGATTCCCGTCACTTCCAAACCCCTCAGCTATGAAAGCATCACGCTCACCGTGACAGACGGAAAAGGATCTGTGACCAGGTCCAAATCGATTCAGTTGGGTGAGGGATTGCTTGTGGAAGGATACACTTATTACAAAGGAACCACCATTCCTGTGCCAGGGGTGGAGGTTACCATCGGAAAATTCTCCACCCTTTCTGATGGAACGGGTTATTACTCCATTCCGTACCTGAAGGAAGGAAATATTTTGATTACTGCCTACAAGGAGGAATTTGAATACTTTGAATCTTCCTTCTATATTGATGATCCAAAATCGATCATTCTCCTTCCGATGTGGAGCCCTGCTGAAACCATGCAGATAAGCGGGAACGTC
>Ga0209536_100000729_pt1 | contig 54120 bp, 48 predicted proteins | sample DeeMarSeWOR28_12_FD_187461 | JGI IMG/M metagenome (GOLD analysis project Ga0209536, IMG submission 187461) | Marine sediment microbial communities from White Oak River estuary, North Carolina - WOR-2-8_12 (SPAdes) (version 2) | ecosystem: Environmental > Aquatic > Marine > Intertidal zone >... | reverse complement strand
CCGCCGTACGTGGCGGTCAGCGTCCGGCTGCCGGCCGTGGTCAGGGCCACGGTGCAGGTCCCGGCGGCGACCGTGCCGCTGCAGCTATCGACCCCATCCCCGACGGTCACGGTACCGGTCGGCGTCCCACCGACCGAGGTCACGGTGTAGCTCACGACCACGTTCTGACCGACGGCGGACGGATCCGGAGTGTCCGACGTGATCGCCGTGGTCGTCGTCGCCTGGTTCACCGTGTGCGGCTCGGTGTCGCTGCTGCCGGTGAAGTTGGCGTCGCCGCCGTAGGTCGCCGTGAGCGTGCGCGTTCCGGCCGTGCGTAGCGTGACCGAACAGCCGCCCGCTGCCACGGTGCCAGTGCAGCTGTTGACACCGTCGGCGACCGTCACCGTGCCCGTCGGCGTCCCGCCCGCCGAGGTCACGGTGTAGCTCACGGCCACCGCCTGACCAACGGCTGATGGATCGGGTGTGTCGGCGGTGATCGTGGTCGTGGTCGTGGCCTGATTCACCGTATGCGCTTCGGTGTCCGAGCTGCCCGCGAAGTTGACATCCCCGCCATACGTCGCCGTCAGCGTTCTCGTCCCGGCCGTGGTCAGGGCCAGCGTGCAGCTCCCGCCTGCCACGGTGCCCGTGCAGCTGTCACTACCATCAGTCACCACGACCGTGCCCGTTGGGGTGCCTCCGACCGAGGTGACCGAGTACGCGACCGTGATGCCCTGCCCGACGGTGGAGGGATCGGGATTGTCGGACGTAATGACCGTGGTGGTCGTGGCCCGATTCACCGTATGGGGCTCGGTGTCGCTGCTGATCGCAAAATCGGCATCACCGCCGTACGTCGCAGTGAGGGTCCGGTTTCCTGCGGTGGTCACCGTCAGCGTGCACCGCCCGTCTGCGACGGTGCCGGTGCACGAGTCGACACCGTCGGTCACAAGGACGTCACCCGAAGGAGTGCCACCGGCCGAAGTGACCGCATACGTGACGGTGACGGCCTGCCCGACGAAGGACGGGTCTGGGTCGTCACTGGTAATGACCGTGGTGGTCGCGGCCTGGCCGACCGCATGCGGCTCGGTGTCGCTGCTCCCGGTGAAGTTTGCATTACCACTGTAGGTGGCGGTCAGGGTGCGGGATCCCGCCGTGGTGAGGGCAAGGGTGCAACTCCCGCCAGCCACCGAGCCACTGCAACTGTCGACGCCGTCACTCACGGTGACCGTGCCGGTGGGCGTCCCACCTGTCGACGTGACGGTGTAGTTCACGACAACGCTCTCGCCGACGCTCGACGGATCCGGCTCGTCCGAGGTGATGGTCGTCGTCGTCGTGGCCTGCGTCACGGTGTGTGGCTCGCTGTCCACGCTCCCGGTGAAGTTGGCGTCGCCGCCGTAGGTCGCCGTGAGGGTGCGAGTGCCCGCCGTGGTCAGCGTGAGCACACAGCTGCCCGTCGCCACGGTGCCGGTGCAGCTGTCCACGCCGTCCGAGACGACGACGTTGCCCGTGGGGGTGCCGCCCATCGCGGTGACCGAGTACGTCACTGTGACGGCCTGCCCGACGGTCGACGGATCGGGATCGTCGGACGTGATGACCGTGCTGGTCGCTCCTTGGGCGACCGTATGCGGCTCGGTTGCGCTGCTCCCGGCGAAGTTGGCGTCACCCGCGTAGGTTGCCGTGAGGGTTCGGGGCCCTGCCGTGGTGAGCGCCAGCGTACAGCTCCCGTCGGCGACCGTTCCCGTGCAGCTGTCGGTGCCGTCGGTCACCAGGACCTCACCCGTCGGTGTTCCGCCAGCCGACGTGACGGTGTAGCGCACGACGAAATTCTGTCCGACGCTCGAGGGGTCCGGCGTGTCCGATGTGATGGTGGTCGTGGTCGTTGCCTGGGCGACCGTGTGCGGCTCGGTGCCACTGCTGCCGGCGAAATTGGCGTCGCCCTCGTACGTCGCCGTCAGCGTGCGGGTCCCTGCCGTGGTGAACGCCAGCGTGCAGCTCCCCTCAGCCACGGTGCCCGTGCACGAGTCGATCCCGTCACTCACGGTTACGGTCCCGGTCGGCGTCCCCCCGGCCGAGGTGACGGTGTAGCCGACCACGACGCTCTCGCCGACGGCCGAGGGATCGGGCTCGTCGCCGGTGATCGTGGTGGTCGTTGCGGCCTGGCCAACCGCATGGGGCTCGCTTGCGCTGCTGCCGGCGAAACTCGCGTCGCCACTGTACGTCGCGGTGAGCGTGCGGGTCCCAGCCGTGGTGAGCGCCAGCGTACAACTCCCCGCGGCCACGGTCCCCGTGCATGAGTCGACCCCGTCACTCACGGTCACGGGTCCGGTCGGGGTTCCGCCGGCCGACGTGACGGTGTAGGTGACCACGACGCTCTCGCCGACCGCGGAGGGATCGGGGTCGTCGGAGGTGATGGTGGTCGTCGTGGCCGCCTGCTCCACAGCGTGCGGCTCGGTATCGGCGCTGCCGGCGAAGCTGGCGTCGCCGCTGTACGTCGCCGTCAGGACCCGATCGCCAACCGTGGTGAGCGCGAGCGTGCAGCTCCCCTCGACCACGGTGCCCGTGCAGGAAGTCACGCCGTCGCTGACGACCACGTCTCCCGTCGGCGTGCCCACGGCCGACGTGACCGTGTAGGTGACCACAACGCTCTCGCCGACCGCGGAGGGATCGGGGTCGTCGGAGGTAATGGTGGTCGTCGTGGTCGCCTGCCCGACGGCGTGCGGTTCCGTGTCGCTGCTCCCGGCGAACGTGCCGTCCCCGGCGTAGGTCGCCGTCAGGACCCGGGCGCCGACCGTGGTGAGTGCCAGCGTGCAGCTCCCCTCGGCGACCGTGCCCGTGCAGGAATTCACGCCGTCGCTGACGACGACGTCACCCGTCGGGGTGCCCACGGTGGACGTGACGGTATAGGTGACGACCACGTCCTCACCCACGCTGGACGGGTCGGGATCGTCCGACGTGATCGTGGAGGTGGTCGCCGCTTGCGTCACCGTGTGCGCCGCGGTACCGGAGCTGCCGGCGAAGTCCGCATCGCCGCTGTACGTCGCCGTGAGCGTCCGCGCCCCGACGGTGGTCAACGTGAGCGGACAGGTGCCGGTGCCGTCCTCAGCGAGCCCACCGGTGCAGCTGTCGACGCCGTCGGTCACCGTCACCGTGCCGCTTGGAATGCCGCCCGTCGAGGTGACCGCGAAATCCACGATGACGAGCGTTCCCACCACCGATGGGTCGGGTTCGTCGGCGACGATCGTGGTGGTCGTCGCGGCCTGGCCAACTGCATGCGGCTCGGAGTCGCTGCTCCCGGCGAAGTTGGCGTTGCCGGCGTAGGTGGCCGTCAGCGTTCGACTGCCGACGGTCGTGAACGTCAGCGTGCAGCCGCCACTCGCTACGGTGCCCGTGCAGCTGTCGATCCCATCGGTCACCACGACGTCGCCGGTCGGGGTCCCGCCGGCAGAGGTCACGACGTAGCTGACCACGACGCTCTCACCGACCGCCGACGGATCGGGATCATCGGACGTGATCGTCGTGGTCGTGGCTGCTTGCGTCACCGTATGTGGCTCGGTGTCGCTGCTCCCGGTGAAGTCGGCATCGCCACCGTACGAGGCCGTCAGGGTCCGTTCTCCGGCCGTGGTCAGCGTGAGCGTGCAGCTCCCGTCGGCCACCGTACCGGTACAGCTGTCGGTTCCATCGGTGACGACGACAGCGCCCGTGGGGGTTCCTCCGATCGACGTAACGGTGTAGGTGACCACGATGCTCTCGCCGACGACCGACGGATCGGGCTCGTCCGAGGTGATCGTCGTGACCGTCGCCGCCTGGGCCACCGTATGTGGCTCGGTGTCGGCGCTGCCGGTGAAGTTGACGTCGCCGGCGTAGGTCGCCGTCAGCGTACGAGTGCCCGCAGTGGTCAGCGTGAGGGTGCAACTCCCCTCCGCCACCGTCCCCGTGCAGCTGTCGATTCCGTCGGTGACGATGACGTCGCCAGTGGGGGTGCCCCCGGCTGAGGTGACGGTGAAGCCCACGAGCACGCTCTCGCCGACGGCCGACGGATCGGGGTCGTCTACGGTGATCGTGGTCGTCGTGGCGGCCTGGTCGATCGTGAGCGTGAGCGTCGCTTCGGCGATCTCGTCGCCGCTCGACACTCCGACGGTGAACGTCTCACTCCCGGCCGAGGCCGGACTCCCGGTGATCGTGCCGTTCGCCGCCAGCTCGAGCCCAGGGGGCAGGATCCCCGTGACGAGACTCCACTCATAGGCGGCGGTCCCACCCTGCGCCTCCAATTGGGCGGCGTAGCTCGCGCCGACCACGCCATTCGGCAGCGTCGTGGTCGTGACCGTCAGGCGCTCGGTCACCGTGATGGCGATCGACGTGGACGCGGTGGCGCCCCGGCTGTCGGTCGCAGTCAGCGTGATGCCGTGCTCCCCGACGCTCAGGTCGTTCCGGCTGAACGAGACACCTGACCCGAGCGTGCCGTCCAGGCTGCTCTCCCACTGCAGCTGCTCGCCGGTGAGCGCTCCCTCGTCCGGGTCCGTGGCTGACCCGGTGAAGGTGACATCGCTGCCCTGGATGAACGACGTGCCGTCCACCGGGCTCGCGATGCTCACCTCCGCAGGCGGCTGATTGATCCGGACCGCCACCGTCGCCGTGTCGGTGATGAGGGCCGCTCCCTCGCGCACCCGAGGCAGGTTTGCGACGATCTGCGTGCTGCCGGCCAGCGCGCCGGCGTGCATCAGACCGGGCGTCGCCTCGTCGAACGATACGATCGGATCCAGTGCCACCCAGCCGACCGGGGCATTCGCGATGACCTGATCCGCCGCATCGTAGGCGATGGCTTCGAGCTGGATCGCGTCGCCGGTGTAGATGAGCTCCGTAGGCTCGATGATCTCCAGCCGGACGGCCGACGCCCCGGGTCCGACGTACGCGATCGGCACGTCGATCGGCTCGGGGGTCGCCGACGCGCCGACCGTAACGGGCGTCGGATCCCCCTCGTCGCGATAGACCTCGAGACCGTCGGTGTCGAGCAGGATGAGGCTCAGGAACAGCGTCTCGGACTCGCTCGTCAGCGTAACGGTGAGCGAGAGATCGAAGACGGTCTGGTCGGGGGAAACGGCGACGGTGGTATCGAGGAAGGGGGTCGTCGCCCCCGCTCGGCTCAGACGGATCCGCACATCCGCAATGTCGACAATAGAGGTCGGGTTACTGCCAATATGCGGCGTGATCGCCAGCTGTGCCTCGCGCAGCCTGTCCGGTCCGACGGCGTCCGCGCATGCAGCGCACAGCACCGCCACGGTAATGACAGTCCGGCGTCTCACGTCCCGACCTCCACCAGAGACACGGACCCCAACGAGTGCGACCTGCGGAGGGTGATCGACAGCGACTCGACAGGGGGATCCGCTCGAACTTGCAGGGCGTCAGAAGACGTGTCAAGCAAGGGTCGTGCTCGTGCAGCACCGGTTCGTCGGAAGCTGTCGGGTGCCAGCGAGACAGTCCGAAAAGACTACGTGTGCGTTCGGTTTGCAGGCTCCTCGTTTCCCCGGCGTCCCGGCCTCGACCCGGATGCGACAGCACATCGCTCAGGCCCACCTGAGTTGTGAATGCCGCGATCTGTTGCGCTCAACCGACATGGCTCGAGGCTGCGACTCTGTGGCATCACGGAGCAGATGGGGCTCGGCTGGACCCGTCGCCGGGCAAGGACTACGTTTGCGCGGCGGTAGCCAGTCGCGTCTGATGCGGCCCGCACGCTCCCCTGTAGCCAGGAGGTTCTGCGATGCTCAGCTCGGCGGCGCTTGTCTTCGCCTATCGACTGGACGGGAACGGTGGGGGGGCGCTGCTCGGCGCCGATGAGGCTCCCGGCGCGGGCGACCCCGGGCCGTTCTGGGTTCATCTCGACCGCTCCCAGCCCGAGACGGCTCGGTGGATCAGGGAGCGGAGCGGCATCGACCCGGTGGCCGCGGCGGCGCTCCTCGCCGAAGACACTCGGCCACGCGAAGCCCGATCCGACGACGGCTTGCTCGTGATCCTACGGGGCGTGAACCTGAACCCCGGTGCCGAGCCGGACGACATGCTCTCGCTGCGCATGTGGGTCGACTCCCGGCGCCTCGTGAGTTTGCGTCACCATCGCTTCCTGGCTGTGCATGACGTGCGGGAGTTGCTCGACCAGGGCCGGGGACCGACGTCGCCGGGTGATCTGCTCGTCGATCTCGCCGAGCGGCTGGGTGAGCGGATGAGCGATGTGCTGGACAGCCTGAGTGACCGGCTCGACATGCTCGAGGATGAGGTCATCGCCGATGAGAGCCACGCGATCCGTCCGAAGCTGGCACGGGTACGGCGGGAGGCGATCGCGCTGCGCCGCTACCTCGCTCCCCAGCGCGACGTGCTCGCCCGGCTGCAGAACGAGCGCGTGGAGTGGTTGACCGACATGGACAGGCTACGGTTACGGGAGGCCGCCGACCGCATGACGCGCTATGTCGAAGACCTCGACGCCATGCGCGATCGTGCGGCAGTCACCCAGGACGAGCTCAACAACCGCCTGTCGGAGCGGATGAACCGCACGATGTACGTGCTGTCCTTGGTCGCTGCCATCTTCCTGCCGCTGGGACTGATGACGGGGCTGCTCGGCATCAATGTTGGCGGCATCCCGTGGGCCGACGATCCCGCGGGGTTCGCCGCCGTCACGGGCATACTGGTGCTCATCGCCGTTGGGCTGGTTTCGCTGTTTCGGTGGATGCGTTGGCTCTGAGCTGGGCGGTTCAGAGCCGGATCATGCGGGGGTGCCCGTGTCGAACACGATATGCATCTCGGCGATGCGCGCCCCGCGGAGCCGAAACAGCTGGGCGACCGTGACGGCTCGCTCCGGCTTCTCGTACTCCCAGAACACGGCAACCGTGTCACCATCGCCGGTGACACTGAGGACCCGTGCGGCAGCGGGTTGCGGTGGATCGGCCCGTAGCGCCGCGAGGTAGTCAGCTCGCGACGCGACGTCGAGATGCGGTCCGACTACCCGCACGTTCTCGGCGAGGAGCGAGGCGAGCCCGTCCACGTCCCCGGCCGCAAAGCGCCGCACGAACGCCACTGCTCGCTCTCGATTGCTGAGCGCAGTGGCTGGCCCCGGTCCGTCGCCACCCTCCGGTCCGACGAGGCTCATCGCGCGGGTCGGTGCCACATGTCGTACAGGATGCGCCAGGCGCCGTCGTCCTCCTGCACCCACACGATGAGGTAGCGCTCAGAGGCGGTCGTAGGCTCGGCATCGCCGCGCTGGCCGGTGCTCGTCCACGTCCCGACGTCGACGGCCATGTCGCCCGAGATGGTGAGCCGCTCGGGCGTCATGCTGTGTGCCAGCTGCCGGTAGCCGTCGCCCCAGGCGAAGTACCGCTGGATGGCTGTGCGGCCCCGGATCTCGTTATTCGGCGGGAGGAGCACGGCCGAGTCGGAGTAGACCCGGCCAAGTGCCGCGGTGTCGTTGCTGACGTAGGCCGAGGAAAACTCCTTGCCGGCCGCAAGGATGGCGAGGCTGTCAGGATTGGCAGCGCCCGATTGCGCGCATGCTTCTGAGCGGGCTGCGGCGCTGGCGATGGTAACGAGCAACGCGACAGAGATCGCGGACGGATGCCGCATCAACCGCATCAGGGCTTCACTCGCGAGAACACCGCGCCGTGCGGGCGGGCAAACCCAGCCTCGCCGTGCGGCCAGGTGGTGCGGTCGAAGCGTACACCGGGCAAGCCGGAGCCAGGATCGCGAAACGTCGAGTCGAGCGCGAGCTCGCCGGTCTCAGCATCCAGCTGCACGATGAGCACGCGGTACAGTGATGCTCCGGGGCCGGACGTCACGACGATCCGATCGCCCCCGGGCTCGAGCGAGATCCAGTGGGGCCACCAGACCTCGTCCAACGTCAGCTCGTCCAGCACCGCCGGGCTCGACGGGTCGGAGATGTCCAGCGCGAGCAGCTTCGATCCATCGGCGTGCGCGTATGTCTGCACCCAGAATCGGTCCAGGGTCGCCGGGATCCCGCACTCGTCGGTGTCGTAGGTCGCCCAGGGCAACACGTTGACCAGCTCTGCCCGCGGCGCATCCGTGGCCAGATCGTGCAGCAGGTACATCGCGCAGGTGAACGTGGTCAGGATCGCGGTGGTACTGTCGGCGAGCAGGCGAACTTCGGCCGGGTCTCGGTGCTCGTAGCCGCGCGGTCCGCGGGGCAGGGGAACCGTGGCGAGCAGCGTCAGGTCCGACAGCCGCCACACTTGGAAGGATGTGCCCTGCGCCTCCGCCCACATGTCGGCCGTCGTGCTCACCGCTCGGCCGATGGCCGGGATTGGCGTCACGCTGTACGCCCGAATCTCCGGATCCACCGGGTCGGCGGCGTCGCTCGCGCGGACGAATCGACCCGCTGCGTCGAGTTCCACGAGCCCGCCGGCTACCGTGTTGCCCTCGCCCTTCGTCTGGAAGGTCGCGAGCACGTTCCCGTTCGGCAGGCGCTCGAAGGTGTGCGGGTATGTGTACTCGCCCATCGCGCGGAACGCGCCGGCTACCGTCGGCGCGTACGGGTCCGACAGATCGATGAGGAAGCTGGCGCCGGCGGCGAACGCGTTCACGAACAGCGTGTCGCCCACCGGCATGACGTGCTCGGAGTGATGGGCCATGCCCTTGAGGCCGACGGGCACGGAGGCCACGATCTCGCCGTATCGCGCCGAGGTGGGATCGGCGTCGATCACTGCCAGGAAGTCGCTGTCACCCTCGTTCTCGGCGCCGGCCCACACGTACAAGAACGGGCTTGTGGTCTGGGGCGTCTCCATGACCCGATCGACGGCGCCGTTCGAACACGCTGGGGCGAGCGCAAGAGGGAGGCTCAGAGACACGGCCCGCATCTTCAAGAGTCTTGTCACCGTAGCACCGCTCCGGTAGTGCAGCTGGTCCTGTCAGTCACGGCATTCCAGCCGCGGATCGAGCACGCGGCCTGTCCGCTTCCCTAGCATCAGCTGGAGTGCCAAGCCCCGCTATTTGCCGCCGAGCGTCCACACTGCACCCAGCCGCGGTTTCTGAGCGGCCAACGCCGCAGTGAGCTGATACCTCGAACGCCGTGTAAGCCCGAGCTCCTGCGCGAGTTGATCGGCGTCGGGAGGTGCGGATCTGTCATCCAACACACTCGGAGCCATTCCGCACTTCCAGTACCAGGCGTCCGCCAGCCATCCCAACCTACAATCGGTGGGTAACCGGGAAAAACCCTCCTGTCGTCATCGCCCCCGCGGGAACCGCGGGATGAACATCGGTACCCGGTTCTTGTACTCGACGTACGTGTCCCCGAACCGTCGGGTCAGCTCCGGCTCCTCTACGCGCTTCAGCTCGATCCAGTGAAGCAGCACGTATGCTGGTGCCCACACGAAGGTGATGCCAATCGAGTGGAGCATGAGACCCAGCCCGAACAGTGCTCCAAAGACGCCGGTCACCATCGGATTGCGCACCCAAGCATATGGCCCGGTCACGATGAGCGTCTCCGGCGGATTCATGGGAACCGGGGTTCCGCGTGCTCTTTGAAATTGAACCACACACCACCCGCAGAGCAGCGCGCCCGCCGCCAACACCAGGCCACCGAGCACGAGGCCGTACGCACCAGGGAGGAGAGCGGGGAGCTGGAGTACTCGATCCGTGAGCAGTCCGCCGCCCATGACGATGACGAGCGTGGCTCCGAACACCGCGAGTCCGACCGGTGTCAGGAGTGCTCGCCGCCGCTTCGGACCTGTGGCGGCTCTGTGGAAGAAATTCGTGAGACTCACCATTCCGGCATCAAGCCCACTTGAAGATGTCGTGCACTTCGTGGTCGGGAGACGTCGGCTCCTCCATCGGAGTGTCCTTTACGTCGCTTGCCCCCACGCACCGAACGGTACAGAAGTTTGAACGCGTCACGTGCGGCGTCCGGCTGCGCTCCAAGCGATGGCTGGCCGTGGCCGGCTCAGGGACGGAGCACGGATCGTGCTACGACCGTCTCGACATCGGACTCGTCCCGCTCGACGAGGAGCACAGTGCCATCCCGCCCACTCATCGGCCGCGTACCCGTCGGCAGCTCGAGCATCCCGACTGCGCGTCGCGCGTTCGGATCGACGATTACCCAGGTGACCGTCGGCTCTCCGAACCTCGGGAATCGCTCGACCCACACCAAGTCCCCGACCACTACGAGGTCGCGTACTGTCGGGGCCGTTGCGGGGGGCTGAATACCGTCGAAGGCCTCGCGAATCCGGCTGGCCGTTGCCGCATCTCCCGCATACTCGAGTTACGTGTCACGATACCGCGTGATCTCCCGCCGATCGAATTCGCGCTCCTCGAATGGCAGCTGTAGGGTCGCGACTTCGCTTCCGTCTCGTGCGTCGAGAAGATGCATCCGTCCCGAGTGGAGTGGGACGGTCACGATGAGCTCGCCGGCGATCGCGTACGAGGTCGCCCCGAAGAACGGCGTCCGGTATGTCGTTGTCTTTCCCCGCTCGCCGAAGAAGTAGAGATAGTGATGGGGACTGCGCCCGAGCACTGAAGGCCCCGCGTCGCCGAGCGTGTGGCGTAGTAGATCGGCGTGACTGACGAAGAGACCGCGCGCGTCCGGTGGCGTGCGCTCAATCGACGTCAGGAGGTACGCCGTGGCAGAGAAAGCTGCTTGCACGGTGGGGGGTGCATCACCGTAGCTCAGATACCGCCAGGATCTCGGTGTATCATCGGCTGCGTACCAGTGGGTGAACCGCAGAGCGACCTGGTCGTAGACGGCTATCGTGTCACCGAAGAGAAACAAGTGACTCAGGGACCTGAACTCACCCGGACCGTCTCCTTCCCTCCCGAGCGATCGCAGCATCTCTCCCGCAGGAGAGTAGATCGCGACTCGCGCATTCCCCGCATCGGCCACGGCGATGGCACCATCGGGGAGGAGCCGAGCGTCGACGACTCTATAGAAGGGTGTGGGCCCACCGTCCAGGCGCACGCGTGCGGTGCCGAGTCCCCATGCGGGAAGATCTTGACCGGCCAAGCTCGACGCAGCCGCCACCACGACGATGGCTATTGCACGACTCACTCGCACTACTTGCATGCTGAAAGTCCCAAGCGTCACTCCTCGACTACCCTCAGTTCGGAGAATGAACACCGCAGCCGACTTTGCACCCGTTCCCATCGGCAGCCTGTCGGAAGATTCGTGCAGGCCGCGACGGAAAGACGGTCTGCCATCACCGCCGCTGTGGCGCGCAACTCACATCCAATCTGCGCACGTTGCGGATCATTTGCCGGGACTGAACCCCAAGCGTACGAGAAACTGCCGGTGCCGCTCGATGCCATGCGCGACTGCCTCGGGGTCCGGGTCGAAGTCGCGCTCTTGTACCGCCAGGTTCCTTGTGAGAAGGTGCCCCACGCCCTCGTAGACGTGCAGATCGCAGACCGTTCCAATGCTCACCAAGCGCTCACAATAGCGACGAGCACCGGCCAGCGGCGTCACCGTGTCCTCAGCGCCCTGCACGATGGAAGTCGGTGGAGTCGACAGTCCCACATGCTCCACGGGTGAATAGGCTGCGACCGGCGCGCGACCCTTGAGCTTCTGCCTGAACCATCCATCCCCGGCGACGTCCAGTGCGGGGGACCACAGCAGCAGCACGTCCGGCCCGGCTTCACCGTCAGGACAGCCGACGGTCGCAGTCGCCGCGATCAGGTGTCCACCCGCGGACACTCCATATCCCGCTATGCGATGCGTGAGCCCAATCTCACCTGCATGTGCCCGCGCCCACGCGAGAGCGGCGCAAACGTCAGCAAGCGCCTCGATCGGCGTCACGTTACCATCAGACAGCCGGTACTGTACTGCAAGGGCGACCAGCCCCCATGCAGCGAAGCGGCGCGCGGTCGTGAACGTCCACTCGGGTGAGCCGACGCTCCACCCCCCTCCGTGCAAGAGCAGAATGCCGTCCGCGGGCTTGCTCGAATCGTGCCCAGCGGGGAAGAACGCATATATGCTCAGCGCCTGCCCGGCGACCTCTCGGTAGATCACCTGCCGTTCCGGTGTCGGGGCCTGCTCCTGCGCCCCGCAGGCGACGGCGTTGAGGAGACAGAGCGCGATCCCCATGCCGGTGAATTCCAGGGATCTCATGAACTCGGATCGCATCTCACGGCTCGCTCACTGTCCTGTGTCCTCAGGCGATCGTGACACCCGGAGTCACGGGGCGCGATCTCCGTGTTGTACACCGGGTGACGTGAGCCGTATGCCCCTCGGCGGGCAACGTGCGGTACCGGCGTCTGCGGCCCGCGTACGGACGACCTTGCATTCGGAAGACTGCTCTTGGTGGAGCTCACGAGTGCGATCACCGGTGATGCTCAGCCGAGTAGCTGCTGGATCATCGCGCGGTGTGCCGGATACGCGTCGAGCAGACTGGCGGATCCGGCGACGTAGTCGGCGTAGTCAAACCCCGGTGCCATGGTCGCTCCGAGAAGAGCCCACGCACCCCCCGCAGCGAGTCGCGATCCTTGCCACGTACCACCAGGCACCACGTGCTGGAGCTTCATGCCCGCCGCGATGTCCTGACCGAGCACGACGACGTCGCCGTCTCCAGCGGGCGGTAGCATCAACATCTCCACGGGGTCACCCATGTAAAAATGAAACACCTCGTCTCCGGGCAGGCGATGCATCGCCGAGTACGTGTCCCATGTGAGGAGGTAGTAGATCGCCGTCCCGTGCGATCGCGTGCCCGTAAACGGTGCGCCAGGCTCGAACGTCGTGCTCGACCGGTACGTCTCACGAAAGAAGCCGCCCTCCTCGGGATGGGGTGCGAGGTCAAGCAGTCGGATCAGTCGCTCGGCGGTCACGCGCGTTCTCCTTCGTGCGGGTGCGACGGTGTACGGGCATTGCAGCAAAAGACCTCATCGCCCGTCGCCCGGTCCTGAACGGGCCATGATATCCGGAACCACCTTCTTCGGTCAACCCGCGTGACACGGTCTCAAGGCCCCACAGCCGGGAGCCGCGAAAGCACCGTATCGGTGCATTGCACCGACGCGAACTCACTGTGAAGGCTCGCCAATTCCACACGGTGCATCTGCTCGGCGGAGTAGTGGTCCCCACCCGGACCCGTTCGCTCGAACGTGGCGGTTGCGTCCTCGACCACGACGACGTCAAAACCGAGGTTGTTCGCCATGCGAGCGGTGGTCGAGACACAATGGTCGGTCGTCATTCCCACGATGACGATCGACGCAATACCCTCTCGGCGCAGATGGTCCTCGAGCTTGGTGCCGATGAACGCGCTGTTCACGGTCTTCCTGAACACCTGCTCGCCATCCAGCGGCATTGCCTCCGGCTTGAAGACGTTGCCGGGTGCGTCCGGCCGCAACGGGGACCCCGGCTCCTGAGACATGTGCTGCACGTGGATGATGGGCCACTTCGCCTGTCGCCATCCGGCGAGCAGCGCCGCGATCGCGCGCTCGGCGTCGGGGTTGTTGCGGACACCGCACACGGGGTCGTCCATGCCTTGCTGCACGTCGATAACGAGCAGGGCGCTAAGAGCTCTCGTCATGCATGACTCCACTCAGCGCAACTGGGGGTGCGGAGCCCCGCTAGGCGATCGTCACGACACGGGGTCGGTTCGCGCACCACGCACGAGGCCCACGAGGAGCGAGCCGACACCCGCAAGTGAGGCGAGGGACCCGATCAGCAGGATCAGTGCAACGGTGAGTTCCTGCCACGGCTCGGCCCGAAATCCCGCGCCGGCGATCGGAGTCGCTCGGTTCGTTCCGAAGATGGCGGCGAGCGAGCTGCCGCACCAGAGCGTATACGCCCCGACGGTCACGAGGCGTGCCGCGAGATGTGACACGCGGAGCGAGAATCGCGCGTGGCGCCAGGCCAGTCCGAACAGCATGAGCAGCGTGCCGGCGGCAATACCCTGTTGATGTGCGGAGAGCGCCATGCGCGGGTTCGTGAAGAGCTGTGTCGTCGCACCGACGAGCAGCGCGAGCACGATGAGCGACGCACCCGCAATGAGGAGCGACCGATTCGGTTGTCGATCTGGCACGTCATCCCTCCTCATCGATGGGACCCTCGCTCACGTCGAGTTCCGCAAGATGTTCGTCGATATCTCGCAGGCGCTCACTTGCCTCCGGGAATCCCGTCGGCAGCACGGCGCTCGGCTCGAGCAGACCGAACAGCACGCGTGCCTTCGTGAAGCTCGTGACGGCAACGGCGACGTCACCGCGCATTCGTGCCATCTGGCCATCGAGAAACAGGACCTCCGCCGCTAGCCAGGTGCGACCGGGCTCGGGCTCACCGCCGGGTGTGAGCATCGGCATGACGCTCGGGACGTCACACACGCGAAGTAACGCGAGGTCGAAACCGCCAAGATGGGCGGCACGCTCCAGATCCGCGGTGACGTCCGCCGTGTCGCCACCTGCGCGCGTGAGCCGCGCAAGCACTGCCCGCAGCACCGCAGCCGCCTGCTCGATCATCCGGAGGATATAGTCTCGCTGCATGATGACGGATCGAGCCTCGGCTCAGAAGCCAGTCTCCAGTGGCGGCGCTGGTGCCAACGGCGGTCTGAGGATCCCGCTCTCTACCAGCGCCTCCAGGGTGTTCGCCATCCCCCAATGCTCGACGATCCGTCCGTTCCTGACACGGTCGATGTTCACGACGGCGATCCGCACGCGCTTCCCCGTTGGGGCCAAGCCGAGCCACGTGCCTCGATGCGTACCCCTCGCCAGCACGCGCGAGATCACGAAGTCCCCGTCCGCGAACTGCTGCTCGATGGTCACGTGAAGATCGGGATACGTCGTGCGGACCGCGCGAATGTGCTCCGCCATGACACCGGGGCCGGTTGGCGCATCCTCGCCGGCGTAGTGATCCACGTAGTCCGGTCCGATGAAGTCCTCGACCAGGCTCACGTCCCCGGTGTTGACGACCTCGTCGACGAATCGGCGGACAACCTCCTTGTTTGCCGCGCTATGCATGTGCCGTCCTGTGTCTGAGTTGGCGTGCCGCGACCCCACACCCGCAAGACCCGCGTACCTGCCGGCTTCGGCTCACGGTAGGAGGACTGGTCCCCTCACGACTGCAGGCCCACGGGTTGACCGGTGCGCGCCGATTCGTAGATGGCCTCGATGACGCGCATGTCCCGTAGACCCTCCATGCCATCCACCTTCGACTGTCGGTCTTCCAGGATGCACTGGGCGAAGTCGTCGATCTGGGTGACGAAGTGGTCCATGTGGGGGAAGTCCAGCGGGGCGCCATCGGAGCGATGCCCCTTGATCCCCCCGTACCCGTAGGCCGGCTCGAGCCCGCACCATCCTCGGGGGCCGTACGCCCGAAACCGGTTCATACCGGAGAGGTTGTAGCTCGTGCTGCACGATCCGAGACAGCCGCCGGGAAACCCCATCTGCCAGACGAGTGACTCCTCCACCTCGGCGAACTTCACCGGGTCCGTCTTGCTCGCGAACGCAACCACCTCGACCGGCTCTTCGCCGGTCAGATAGCGGCATGCCTGGAGGGCGTAGATGCCCACGTCCATCAGCGGACCGCCGCCCGCCAAGTCCATGCGGAGCCGCCACTGGCTCGGATCGCCGATCCGGAAGCCGAAGCCGGCCTCGATCATCGTGAGGGCGCCGAACGCCTTTTCGCGTGCAAGGCGGATACACTCGAGATGGTGTGCCTCGAACTGGAGTCGGTACCCGACGGCGAGCTTGACACCGGCCTCGTCGCACGCGGCGATCATCTCCTCGCACTCCGTGACCGATACCGCCATTGGCTTCTCGCACAGTACGTGCTTGCCGGCGCGCGCGGCGTTGACCGTGTGGTCGCGGTGCAGGCCGTTCGGCGTCACGACGTACACGGCGTGAATGCTTGGATCGTCGCGCATGCGGTCCATGTCGTCGTAGGTGTAGATGCTATCCGGCGGGATGCCATACTCCGTCGCAAGCGGCATGACACGCTCTGGAGAGCCCGTGATCAGTCCGGTCGGTCGCGCGAGGCGCGTTGCGCGCAGCGCCGGGAGGACCCGATTCGTCGCGAGGTTGCCGATACCGGCGACGGCGAATCCGATCTGCCGACCTGTCTGATACGGTGCTGCTGCTCGGAGCGGGCGAGCCGTCGACGCGCCGGCGAGCGCGGCGCCGACACCGGCGGCCGTGGTGGTGACGAACTCGCGACGGGTCTGGAAGGACCGGGTCATACCATCCTCCTGTCCGTGCTCCATGTGCCCCCGTGTGCCGGCAGTGCAGGAGCCCGTGTCACCACCATGTGCGCTCGACCACACGGTCGCAAGCCATGTGCGCGGGGGTCGGCCGTCGCTGGTCCAATCGTCACGACACCGGCCAGTACGGGAACTCGGCGTGATAGCAGACACCTTCGAGGTCGGCGCTCCGCTCTTCGAAGAACGCCCGCGCATCGGCTATCGCCTGATTGTAGATCGTCGGACCGATCTCACGGAGGATGAAGTCGAGCATCAGCTCGGCCTTGAGATCACCGATGTCGTCGTCCAGTTCCTCGAGGAAGTACCGCTTGATCGAGGCCAGCGCGCGGGGTCTGGCCTCGGTGGAGATAGCGATGGGTGGACGGTCACGCATGGTTGGAGCCCAGTTCGGAGTATCGGTGATCGGCGTGCTGTCTGCGCCGGGAGAGCAGCCACTAGTCGACGAGCCAGAGTCCGGTGCTATCGGTGATCACGAGCACGGTGACGGCCCTAAGTGCTGGTCGGGAGCGATACGCGATCTCGTGCTCCGCCACTGTTCACGCGCCATCGTGTCGCCCGGGTTACACGCTACGCGATCTCCGCCCCGCTGTCGCTCAGGAGCTGCCGCAGGATGGAGCGGTGGCAATGCGACTCGCTCTCGCAGTAGCAGCCGACCGAGAAGTTCGTCGTGTGCGACAATGCCGCCAGCAACTGCATGGCATGTTTGGCCGCGGGCTGGGCCATCTCCGCCTTGTAGGCCTGCGTGAACCGCGCCCACGCGGCCGGTGTCATCGCCGCCTGTCCGAGCTTCATGGTCTCGGTACTCGGTGCGAGCGTCGGAAACCAGACGTCGTACCAGTTCTGGCTGGAGAACTCGGCTTTCGGCACCCCGCGGGGCGGGCGGCGCACGGTGCCGATGCGCGTGCCTTCCTGTGGGTGCCTCGCTGTGCCGAGGCGGACGATGCGGACGCTCATTCGAGACTCCTTCGGGAGGGAAAGGGAGCATCGTGCCGTGCTGCCAGGACTCTATCATGTTCCCGCCCGCCGACGCTCGACGCAAGAGGTGGAGAAGGGCGCGCGACGTCGAGACCACCGCTGTCGCGGCACCGAGATTCCGCTATCCTTGCTGTCCATGCCTCACGAACTCTGCCATCGGGGGAACGGGCGGCGCTTGGGAGAGAGAGGAGCCGCGGACTGTAGGCACGTACCCACGCGCGCGCTCGGTACGGTGCTGCTCGTGGGAGTCTGTCTGGGTTGCGGGAGGGACAACGAGGGGGCTGACCGGCCCGCCGTTCGAGCATCTGCCGCAGCGGTGGAGGGAGGGGAGCCGGTTGATCCACGCTGTGTCCTGCCCACGGAGCCGGTGACGGTGCGCGAGGACGGGAGTGCTGTGCTCGTCGTGTGGACGTTCCCGGACGAGCCGGTGTACTCGGAGTTCGTTTTGCCCGCCGACAGCGCGTATCTCGCCTACCGCGCCGCAATCCGCGGCGACGGCGCCGATCGGCGGAATCCCGTCGCTGACGAGCCGACCCCGATCTCCGAGGCCGAAGTGACAGTGACGCGGGACGAGGCCGTCAATCGTGATCTTGCCCAGCGCGGCGAGGTGGGTGTCGTCGAGCCGATTCGGTGTCTCGATGCGCTGCTGTTCGCGTTCCAGCACGCGCGATTCTCGCAGCTCACTCATCCGACCGAGTTCGTGGCCTCGGTGTTGCGCAAGGAAGTGGGCGATGGAATCCGACTCACCGTGGTCTTTGGTGCAGCTGGGGAGATGTTCCCACCGAAATCGGTGTACGGTTTCGACGTGGCCGTGGACTCTGCGGCGCCGGGAGGGGAGTACTGGTACGTCCTGCACAACCACACCATCCAGCGCAACGGCGATCGCCTGGCACTCGGCGCACCCGCACTCAGCACGTCCGACGTGCAGCTCATGCGAAACCTCGCCCGCGACGCCGGGCTCAGCAGCGCACGGGTGACCAACGGGTTCTACACGTACACCGTGCCGGTCGGGGAGCTCGATCGGCTGCGGTCACGCTAGCCGAGGAGAGTGCCGGGAGGGTAGGCGGAGCGGTGCGCGGGATCGCCGACGACCTGGCCGCCAACCATCGCCGGCTGCTACGGAGTGCCTGCCGGCGGCTCCCACAGCTCGACCCTGTTGCCTTCCACGTCCACGATCCACGCGAAGCGACCGTAGACATACTCCTCCAGCGTGTCCGCCTGCTGGACGCCGGCGGCCGCGAGACGCTCGAGCAGGCGATCGAGATCCCTGACCCGATAGTTGATCATGAACTCCTGATCACCCGGGCCGAAGTACCGCGTGTTGCGTGGAAACGCTGCCCACACCGTGCGGCCTTCCACTGCGGGATCGTCATGCTCCCACCACAGGAACGTCGCGCCCGATGGCCCGGCGGGAATGCCGAGATGTTCCTCGTACCACGCGGAGACCCGCTCGGGATCGTCCGTCCGGAAGAACACGCCACCAATGCCGGTGACCGCAGCATCGTCCTGATACCGAGCCAGTGTGGTCATCGCCGCGGCGGAGAGCGCCGTACCGGCGGCGCACAGGACTATGCCGACCCCGACGACCAGGGCTGGGATGCTCGACCGCCGCGCCGATGACTGCACCGCGTTGGCTGGCGTCATGTGGTCCTCTCTCGCTGGGGTACTCCCGAGTGGCATGCCACCGTACCGAAAGCGTCGGCCGTCTCGCACCGTCGTCGGCCGCGGTGGCGGACCCGGGTCAGGTGGAGTCCTTGTATTTCGGATGGTACTTGAGAGACTTCATGGCCGCTTTGAACTCGGAAAGCGCCGCCGCCCTGGCGCGGGCGTCGGTCTTACGATGCTCGTAGGCGGCCTCGGCCTGCAGTTTCCGGAAACTGGCCAGGCGGGCCGGGTCCAAGTCACCGGCCTCGACGGCGGCCAGCACGGCGCAGCCGGGCTCGGTCGCATGCCGGCAGTCTCGGAACCGGCAAACTTCGGCGTACTCTTCGATGTCGGGGAACGCCTTGACGAGGCCGTCGTCCAGCGTCCAGACCCGTAGCTCACGAAGCCCGGGAGTGTCCAACAGACACGCACCGCCGGGAATCGGGAACAACTCACGGCGCGTCGTCGTGTGGCGCCCTTTGCGGTCCTTGTCGCGTACCTCGCCGGTCGGCGCCACGTCCTCTCCCGAGAGGGCATTCACCAGCGTCGATTTTCCCACGCCGGAGGGACCGAGCAGGCACACGGTGGAGCCGAACGCCAGGCTGCTCCGGAGAGCCTCGATGCTCCCCGGATCCGTGGCACTCACCGTTCTGATCTGCACACCCATGGCAACAGGCTCGACGCCGGCCACCGCAGACGTCACGTCCTCGAGCAGGTCCGCCTTGGCGAGGATGATTTCCGGAATGGCGCCGCTGCTCCACGCCACTGCGAGGTAGCGCTCGATGCGCCGGAGATTGAGCGGCGCATCCAATCCGTGGACGATCCAGATCGTGTCCACGTTTGCCGCCAGCACCTGCTCGGCCTCGCCTGTGCCGGCAACCCCCCGGGATATCTGGGAGCGGCGAGTGAAGACGCTCAGCAGCGACCACGGATCGGTCGGCATCGGGCCCGGCGCAGCCACCACCCAGTCGCCCACCACCGGACTGGGACGCAGACCGGACGCAGAGGGCACCCGGCCCGACTCCGGTCTGGACTCGGTCTGAAGGGACCAGCTCGCCCGGTCCTGGCCCACGATCCGGGCAACGCGGGAGAGGTCGGCATTCGATGCGGCGGCCTGCGCTGCCCACTGCGCGTCCCATCCCCATTCGGTGAGGGTCATCGATCGTCCCGTCCGCACGCGATTGTCGGGCTATACCGGCCGGAGCGACCGGCGTGAGCCGTCGCCACGATGAACAACACACCCACCCTTGTTGCCGTACGGCGCCGCGTGCGCATCTCACCGTTCCTCAATGGGAGAACGTGCCATGCCTACCGATATTGCGGTGCGACCGGTCGCTCCGCCAGCGGGCACGGTGCACTCCGGCGCCCAAGCCGGCATACGACGACGTGCGTGCCCGGTGCCCCCAGGTGATGCTGAGCCGTCGTTGCACCGATCGCTGCTCGGGGGCTAGTCTGTATACGGCGCTCGTGCGAAGCAGCGTGCCGGTACAACCCACACCCGAGGTCATGGGGAGGATGCCAGCGATGCAGACACGGACTCTCGGGGCGGACGGCCCCGCCATCTCGGCCATCGGGCTGGGCTGCATGGGCATGTCGGATTTCTACGGCCCGGCGGAGGACGCACGCTCCGTGAGCGTCATCCACCGAGCCCTCGAGCTGGGAGTCGATTTCTTCGACACGGCGGATATGTACGGCGTGGGCTCGAACGAACGTCTCGTCGGACGGGCGCTTGCCGATCGCCGGGATCAGGCGGTGATCGCCACCAAGTTCGGCAACGTGCGTGCCTCCGACGGGACGTTCCTCGGCGTGAGCGGACGACCCGAGTACGTGCGGCAGGCGTGCGAGGCGAGTCTCATGCGGCTCGGCATCGAGACGATCGACCTGTACTACCAGCACCGCGTGGATCCGGAAACGCCCATCGAGGACACGGTCGGAGTCATGGCGGATCTGGTGCGACAGGGCAAGGTGCGCTACCTCGGCCTGTCGGAGGCCGCGCCCGAGACGATCAGGCGCGCGCACGCGGTACACCCGATCGCCGCGCTCCAGACCGAGTACTCGCTCTGGTCGCGGGAGCCGGAAGAGGAACTGCTCGAGCTCTGTGGCGAGCTGGGGATCACTTTCGTCGCCTACAGTCCGCTCGGGCGCGGATTCCTCACCGGAGCCATCCGGCGGCCGGACGATCTGGCGCCCGGCGACTGGCGGCGGGAAAACCCCCGGTTCTCACCCCGCAATCTCGAGGCGAACCTGCGACTGGTGGACGCGGTAGAGGCGATTGCGCAAGCCAAGGGATGCGCGCCTGCTCAGTTGGCGCTGGTGTGGCTGCTGCGGCATGAGAACGTCGTGCCCATTCCCGGCGTGCGCAGCATCGAGCGGCTGGAAGAGAATGTCGGCGCCGCCGAGATCACGCTCAGCGAGGAGGAACGAGGGCGGCTCGAGGAGGCGCTACCGCCGGGTGCCGCCGCCGGCACCCGATATCCGGAGGCCGCGATGCGCGCGGTGAATCGCTAGCGGGGGAACCGACCCGGGAGTCGCCGTCCGGCTCCCCAGGGTGCGGTGTCGTCATGTGCGGCGTGCGCTCAGGACGTGCTGTTGTAGATGACCGGCATCCGGCCCTTCCACGCGCTCCACACCGCATCGTCGGTTATCAAGTCGGCCATGAAATGGGCCACGTTGATGCGGCTGGTCGTGCCGGCGTCGAAGATCGCACTGCGGGTCGGTGAAGGGTGCACCTCGTACGCCGTGACGTGATCGTCGTTGCGGAGGCCGTCCGGCCGCACCGCGACCCACTCGATCGTGGCGTCATCCTGGCCGATCGTGACCCGCAGGTGGTCCGCCGCCATCTCGTTGTCCCGATGGGGCGGCACGAGGAGACGCAGCAGCCAGATCACCGCCTGGTGAGGACGCGAAACCCGTTCGGGGAGATCGCGGTTGCTGTTTCCGGCCGTGTTCATGAGCACGAACTTGACCGGCGCGGGGGGCGCGGCCGCCTTGACGGCGTGGCACAGCCGGCGCGTCGCATCGGTGACGAGTGCGCGCGGGTGGCTGTATATGCCCGTGAGGCTCACCGTGTGTCCCAGACACGACGCCACGGCGCCGCACCCTGCCACATGCCGCGTCATCTCGTCGTCGGTGAGCGCCAAGACGCTCGCGTGGATGAGTGATAGGTGGTCGTGCCGCCGGAGGGACTCGGGCAGCTTCTCGGGCGCTCGGATGATCGCCCTGACGTGCTGGCCACGGTCGAGCAACTGCTGGACGAGGAGCCGTCCGGTCGCCCCGGTTGCTCCCACCACGAGGGTCGTCATCGCCTCGACTTGCCCGCTCGACACGGGGCGTTGCGGCTTGGCATCTCCGGCACGTCGCCCGTCAGCATGTGTCGCAGGTCTCTCCCCGAAATGCCCTGCGACCTTCGGCGACGATGATCGGGACCATGAGGAGTGCCGCGACGGGATCGGCCCACCACCACCCGAGCGTCGCGTTGAGGAGGAGTCCGCCGAGCAGGATCGCCGACAGGTATGCGCACAGACTCGTCTGCCGGGAGTCCGAATCGAGCGCGCGGCTCCCGAGCACCCTTGCCACACGTCGCTTGCGGTACGCCAGCCACGGCATGACGAGGAGCGACAAGGCGGCGATCGTGATCCCGACGGCGCTCGTGCTGGGTTCCTCCAGCTGGATGAGCGAGCGAACGGATTCGAAACCCACCCAGCCTGCCAGCAGGAAGAACGACACGCCCACCAGCCGGAGCGCCCGGGCTTCGCGCTCGGCGTGACAGGCGTCGTCCTGCAGCCGCCACAGCAAGACCGTGCCGGAGACACTCTCGATCGCGGAGTCCACACCGAACCCCACTAGCGCCGTCGAGCCCGCGAGCAGGCCCGCGCCGATCGAGACCACACACTCGATGACGTTCCACCCGATCGTCAGATACTCCAGACGCCGGCCTTCTCGCAGGCCGGTCGCCGGCTCGATCGAGCTCGGCACGGCAGTGGACAACGACATGGTCACCTCGGTGGTCGACGGGGGCAGTGCCGAACACGCATTGCCCTCCCGTTCACAGAACTCACGGATTGCGGCTTGCCGGGGATCTGCGGGGGAGGATCACTGGCGCGGTGGAAAGGTATGCGTCGAGTACCGGATGTCCCACCCTCCCTCGTGGCGAACGTAAATGCACATGTACGTTCCCGTCGTGCGAACACTGTCCCCGTCCGGGAACGTCGCCGTGAGCTCGTAGGTGGCCGTGGCCACCGCAACGTCGTCGGACAGCACGTCGATGTACAGGTCCCGCCACCTGACGTCCGCGGCGGCAAGACCCCCAAGCTGTGCATCCAGGAGGCGTCCGAATGCAGCCTTCGAGCGCGTCACTCGCCCTTGCGCCACGTATGTCAGCGCATCGCCGTCCGCGTGATACCGCAGCAGTCGATCGACATCCAACGCATTCGTCGCCTCCGCAATCTCGCCAAACAGCTGACCGATGGTGTCGGCAATCGACGCTGAGCCGGTGACCGTTCGCATCTGCGCGTGGATTGGGGAGGGGGTGAGGATGAGCCCAGCGAACAGGACACAGCCTGCACTGAGGTGCTTGATCATGGTGGGGCTCCGGAGTCGGTAGTTCGCGGTAAGCGGTCGATCGGTGAGGATCAATCGCAAGCACCCGTGCCAGTCATGAGGCGTTCCCGACGTCCGTGCCGGGCCCTCCGTGCCGCGCATGCAATTGCCTCAAGGCCGTCACCGAACCTGCCAGGCATGCCAGTACCAGCACCAGTGCTACGACCGTCCGCCAATTGGGCGCCGCCACCGCGGGGACTGCGAAGTAGGCCAGCCCGAGACCATTCGCGCCAATGGCGAGCGTCACAGCGTCGTTCGCGGCCCCCCACCGCGCCGACGTTGAGCAGCGCCAGGGAGATCCATCCGAGGCCGGTGCCCGCGAAGTGAATCTGTGTGGGCATCGAGCCGGTCTCCCCTCGGTTATCGGTCGGTGCGTGGGCGACCGGAACGTCGACGGGTGACGCTCCGCGCGCCCCGGGGGTTCTTCAATCCGGTCGTCAGCTTGTTCCGGACCTCGCGCTTGACCCGCGCGGCCAGCACGTCGTCATGCTCCCGGAGGAACCGCTCCACGGCGCGGCGGTCGACGGGGATCAATTCCCGGAGCGCCCACGACATACCCTTGACCACCATGTCGTCGCGGTCGGTCGCCAGCATCCTCGCGACCGTAAGGGTCCGCGCTGCGTCCCCACGGCCTCCCACGGATCGCCTGTTGAGGAAGACCGTACACACGAGAGCCGCCCTGCGCCACCACCGGTTGGGCGAGCGTGCCCATCGGTGGACACGCCGATCACTGATCTGCCTGCCTCTCCAGGCTGGGCCAGCCAGGGAGGCGAACGCATCCACGTCGCCCCAGTGCCCCATCCGGTTTCCCAACTGCTCGAGCGTCTTCCAGCGGAGGCATCGAAAGGCCGACGGATGCGAGCGGAGCAGTGTGACCGCTGCCCAGCGGAAGCGATGTTCATCCCGGTTCCAGAGATCGGCGGCTACCCGAACGACGGCTTCCGCCGAGAGCCGCCCAGCCCGAACCGTGAATTCGTCGGGCAGCCGTTCCCAGCTGGGATAGCGCTCGTGCCCGTCGAGGAAGGCCGCGATATCCGCCGCGAGTCGCTGCGGCATCTTGGTGCGCTCAGCTCCCCGTTCCTCGGAGGTGTGTCCCGACCGGTTCGCCGGTCGGGCGGATCAGCCGCGCGACGACGAGACCTGCCAGGATCCAGGCGGCCAGATCGTGCACGGCGAGCAGCGATGCATCTCCGAGGGAGTAGGCTGCCAGACCGAACCGCGCTCCAATGCCGAAGAGAGCGGCAACGACGCCGATGGCCGCGAAGAAGCCTAGCCTCGAGGCATAGGACGCCAGGATGGGGTTGGACGCATTGGCCAGCAGCAAGGCACCGAGCGTGAGCGAAACGAAGAGGACCAGGAGCATGACGATCACCTCCTGCCCGGCATCATCGTGCCCAAGTCCGGTGTAGTGCACGCTGAAGATCGGCTCATCACCCGGGAACCCCCGTTCGGGCACGACCTCGGGGTTGAGCACGTAGCGTCCGGGAACCGCCACATGGTCCGAGAGGAATGCGTAGACCGCACGTTCCTCCGGCAGTTGGCCCATCTCGATGCCACGCTTCAACCCGAAGAGTCCATCGACCACGACGAGCCAGGTGACCATCACGAGACTGCCCAGCAGGCCGGCAGTCAGTACCCGTCTCATATGACCTCCTCTCGTACGACGCCCGTCAGTCGGGCGGCCGTCGTCTCAATTGGTTCTCGACCTCCTCGAGCGGGGTATCCATGACTGCGATGTCTGTCGGGAGATCGAGCTCGAGCTTCACCGTTGCCGGCACGACGCGACTCGGATCCACCTTTGGTCCCCGCTTCTCGAGGAACTCGTCCACTGGACGATCGGATTCGTCGAGTGGCCTGACGATCGAGAAGTTCAGGCTGGGGAACCGGGACGATGGGTAGTACTGCTGGCCGTGAAGGATCAGGGTGCCGCCGCGTTCGAGCGCAAAGGCGTAGCACGCTCCCTCGTCCTCGTATTCTTCGAAACTGATGTACTCCGTCGACCGAACGTCGATGACGTCCGCCTCGTTCCGACGACACGCCGAGTCGTATCGCTCTGCCAACGTCCGAAACTCGCGTGCGTCCCGTCGCTGATCGACGACCACCCAGAGCGAGATCCCGCTACCGATGACAATCCAGAATGCCGTGACGGCGTGCCAGGACACGTCGGATGCGAAGATCGTCAACGACCACAGCACACCGAACACCACTGGCAGGAGGAGGTACATCCGACCCTGCCGTGTGCTTCGGTCTCTGGCGTCTCGTGCTTTGGCTGCGAGCACCCGACGTTCCCCGGCAGTCAACGGACGTCTGACCCGGTCGAGCGCACCGGTCATCACGGTCTCACTGAGGCGTCACCGGCGGCCCGGGTATCCGGGACCGACACACGCCGTCACCGCGTTCTCGACAGCGTGACGCGCGCAAAGGGCTGCCGCTGCCCGTCCACTTCCCCATCCAAGTGCCACTGCCACGTATCCGCGGCGCGGTCGTACAGGAACGTGTTGTAGAATGGACTGCCGTCCGGAAAGTGAAACACGAGAGGGATCGAGTCTCCGCTGGCCTCGCCGTACCCGATGGCCTGACCCGAGATTCCCTCGCCACCGGTCGAATCCAGCCAGAGGCAGGCATACCGCTGGGAGGATTCGTCCCAGCCGATGAACACGATGGCCTCGTACGCCGTTGCCCCCGTCGAGTCCCGCTCGCGTGCGACCTCGTGAATTCGCACGTAGTGCTGTCCAAGGACCCGGTCGATCAGGACGTCGTGAGTGACCTGCGCCCCCTCGATCGTACCCTCGAGCACCCACTCGCCGATGAGACGATCCAGCAGGGGATCGTGGAGGGGGGAAGGCTGAGCTGCGATAGGACCGGCCGCCAGCGTGAGGAGCGCCACTGCGGCGAAGGAGGTCCGCACAGGTGCAGGCGCGCGTGAAGATGCAATCTGGAGCATTCGCGTCGTCCGTTGCTTCAGAGTGATTGGTGTGCCGCGTAGACGCGCGGTGCGAGTCCGGCGACTGCCTCGAGGCCAATTCGGCGATACGGATCTGTCGTCGTCGACCTCACGCGGCCCCCTGGGTGCTCCCGGCTACCAGCCCGCCGGAAAGGACGGGCACCGTCCCACCGTACGGCCGTTGCTGTCGTGCTCTTCAGGTCCATGCGAGCAGGACCAGCAACGTGGCCGATACCACGCTCGCGACCACGGCCCTGACCGCGTTCCAGCGGTTCCACCGGGGCTCGAACGCGGCTCGAGCCGCTCGGTGCGCGTCCTCGCTCACGGCGTCGACGTCCACAGCCTGCAGCCGGTTGTTCAACGGGACGTTGATGCTGAGGGTCGGCAGTTGGACACCGAAGAGGTAGGCAACCGTGGCGACGATCACGAGCAGTCGCCCGGGGCCATCCAGTTGCCCAATGCCGAGGACAGCTGCAAGCACCAACGCCGGCACCGAGCCAACCCAGACCAACAGGAACAGTGGCTGGTTGTCCTGGATGACGCGATCGATCGCTTGAAAGGCGCGGATGAACTCCCGATCATTGAGCCGTCGCATGCCCGGCATCGCCACGACGGCGAAGGCGAAGAGGAAACCTGCCACCAGCGAGCACAGGAAGGTTGCGACGATCAATACGGTCTGGAAGGGGCCCATGGTCTGTCCGATCTCACTGTCCGCTGACTCTCGGCTCGGTCGAGGAAACGTCGTCAGGGGCCGTTCCACGCCACGAAAAGCGCCAGCAGGCCCGTGAGCAGATTGGCGAGCGCCCAGGCAGCGCGCACCGGTTGTCTTCCGGTTGCGAGCACGACGCCCGAGCGACGCGCGTTGCCGGTCCAGGCCCAGAAGCTCACCGCATGGTAGACGAGAATCGACCCGGGAATCCAGGCGAGCTCGTAGCCCCACGACGCTCCGAGCATCAGGCCGAGTCCTGCGATGCCGTAGACCCATCCAATCGCAACGTCGGCCACGGCGATGGCGTGTTCGTACACCCGGTACTCGGCAGGCATGCCCTTCTCCTGGAGACCGAGGCGGGTGGCGAGCCTCCAATCGAATACCGAGACACCTTGACCGACCCAGTGGATCAGGAAGCCGACAGCGAGAACCATGACTCCCGCGACGACGTTGTCGTATGGGAAACCAGTCAGCATGACGTAGCTCCTCGTGCTCCCGTGGCACCCGTATGAGGGCCGTCCCCGGTGCGTCCCGACGGATCTACCGCTAAGCTGCGGGCACAATGCCATCCGGTGCAAGTGTGACGCGCGTGCAGTCCTTCGAGACGGGATTGGACGGCGTCGACGACCCGTCAGGCTATCCCACGATCGCGACGACCACGCGAGCGCCCGGTGCATGACCTGTGGGCGTCTCGCCCGCTCGGTCCGCTATCTGCACACGTCTTCCCCCAGCCGGAGGAACCGCGCCGCGTTGTTACAGAGAATGTCGGCCTTCTGTTGGCCCGTCAGGAAGTCCGCGTCGAGTATTGCATCGACTCCGTCGCTCAAATCAGCATCCGAGCCGAAGAGTATGCGGTCGCTGAAGCCTGCCTCCACGAGGCGTCGAAGGAACGAGTAGTACGCGGGCCGTGGGAAATATGGGGTGTGTTGCAGGATACCGACTTCGGCGTTGACCTGAGGGTGCTGGTAGAGCATGAAGACCATTTCATCGGCGAGGGGCCATCCGGAGTGCATGACGGCGACCCGGACACTGGGATGCCGGAGGAGCACCTCTTCCAGGAGCAACGGGTTGCCCGCAGCGGCCCGGTAGTTCGGTGCCTTCACGAGGAACTCGTTCTCGTCGTATGCCGAGAACCTCGGACCCGGACCCATGTGAATGAACACGGGGAGATCATACTCCTCGGCGAGGGCGAAATAGGGCTCGAGAGCCGGGTCGGACGGGCCAAGTCCGAGATACTGCGTCGTGATCTCGCCGAGCGCCTGGACGCGACCCGCTTCGATGTGCTCGCGTAGTTGGCCAATCTCTGGCCAGTCCGCGCCGTCGTCGAAGCACGGTCGCCCCCAGTTGACCGCAACGCCCCTCTCACACGGGAAGAGCAGGCTTGTGATGACGCGATCAGCCCCGATCTCCCGTCGCCAGGCGAACAGCACGTCGGGGAGCCCGTTGAGGACCACACGTCGGACATTCAAGCGTTCCATTTCGGCCAGGACCGCCTCGAGGCGCGGCGTGAAATCCTCTATGGGACCCGCACGCAGTGGGGCGTGCAGGTGCACGTCGATGACGGGAGGTCTCGGGCGCGACGCCTGCCCGAAGACCGGCGAGTAGAGGCCCACAGCCAGCGCGATGGTCAGGGACGTTCTCAGGATCATGGTTCTCCGCCACGTAGTCCGAGCGACTCACTCTCCCGTCTGCGGCCCTGCCGCGACGGGAAGCTCGACGACAGATGCGGCCTACCTGTCAGTGAGAGCCACGCGCGATAGGGGCCACTCACTCGGCTCTCTATCTAAGAGGCGCAGAATCTGAGCGCACGGCTCCTCGTGGCCGACACGGTGATGTGCTGGAAGTGGCAACAGGGAGAGTTCGTGGGTGTGCGGAGCGGTACAGCCAAGCCCCCCGTATCCACTACGCGGGCGTGGGCGCTGGGCCCATGCCGCCCGCATGCGGTCGGCGCCGCGGCTCAGTCCCGACCCGCCTCCTCGATCTTCTCGGCGAGGAGCGACGGATTGGTGAAGCAGACCTCATGGCTCCCCGTCGCCTCGACCAGGCGGAAAAGCCCGAGCGTTTCCGACATGCGCGGATGCCACGGATAGGAGTGTGGCATGGCGATGTCCTGCTGAAAATTGAGGTAGGACTTACCGATAGCGAGTGCTGCAAGCGGTGTCCCAAGGCTGATTGGGTCCGTGAAGGTCTTGTACGGCTGGGGGTTCAAGTGCGTGTAGGTCAACTCGGCCTGCTGGAGATCGGCGTCATTGATGAACACCTCCCGCCAGATCGGGAACGGCAGCATCACCGCGCCGTCGTTCGCGTTGGCTATCGGGTCGAAGGTCTCTACATAGAAGCCGGGCACGAGATCGTTCAGGCACTGGCCGTCAGATGGAACGAATGCATTGTGATATACGAGCCGCCGAATGCGCTCGGGAATGATGTCGGCGACCTTGGAGATCACCATCCCGCCGTACGAGTGGGCCACCAGACGGACCTCGGCGAGATCATGCTCCTCGATGTACGCGACGACCGAGTCGATAGCATCCTGCAACCCCGTCGTCGCCCGATCGTCGTCGGGGCGATTGCCCGCCAGCGTCGGGCAATGGCAGGTGTGTCCGGCCGCTCGCAGGCGATCCGCGACCGGCTCGAGGAGATCACCGGAGTGCCAGGCGCCGTGGACGAGGACATAGGTATCGCTCACACGTCGCTCCTTGTGATCACGAGTGGCGGAGACCGAGTATCGGGTCCGCTCGGCGATACGGGCGGGTCGTGGTGCGTGGGCACTCAGCCTCGGGCGTACCGCTCGATCGCGTGACAGACGGGGCCCGAACCGTAGTGATCTGTCGCTGCCGATCGGCGGGGATGGCCCTCGAGCACTGCCGGCTTCGGCGAAGCTCGAGGGCCCGTCCTCCTGAGGTCAGGTGAGGTCGAATCGATCCAGGTTCATCACCTTGTCCCAGGCGGCCACGAAATCGGCGACGAACTTCTGCTGAGAATCGTCGCAGCCGTAGACTTCCGCGATCGCCCGGAGCTGTGAGTTCGACCCGAAGACCAGGTCGACCCGGGTGCCGGTCCACTTCACTTTCCCGGTCGCGCGATCACGACCTTCGAACTCGTCCTCGTCTTTCGAGGTCGCTTTCCACTCGGTACCCATGTCGAGCAGGTTGACGAAGAAGTCGTTGGTGAGCGCCCCGGGACGCTCGGTGAAGACACCGTGCGTCGACTGCCCGACATTCGCGTTCAACGCGCGCATACCGCCGACGAGCACGGTCATCTCCGGCGCGCTGAGCGTCAGGAGTTGTGCCTTGTCGACCAGCAACTCCTCGGCCGACACGGAGTACGTGGTCTTGAGGTAATTCCGAAAGCCGTCCGCGCAGGGCTCGAGCACGGCGAAGGACTCCACGTCGGTCTGCTCCTGCGAGGCGTCGGTGCGGCCCGGCGTGAACGGCACTTCCACGTCGTGGCCCGCATCCTTCGCCGCCTTCTCGACTGCAGCGCACCCGCCAAGGACAATCATGTCGGCGAGGGAGATCTTCGTGCCGCCGGACTGGGCGTCGTTGAATTCCGTGCGAATCCCGTCGAGCGCATCGAGCACCTTCGCCAGCTGTGCGGGCTGGTTGACCTCCCAGTCCTTCTGCGGCGCGAGACGGATGCGTGCACCGTTGGCACCACCGCGCTTGTCGGAGCCGCGGAAGGTGGACGCCGACCCCCAGGCGGTCGAGACCAGCTCGGGGACGGACAACCCGGACGCGAGGATCTTCGGCTTCAGCGCGGCGATGTCGTTGGCATCGACCAGCTTGTGATCGACCGCGGGGAGGGGATCCTGCCAGATCAGTTCCTCGTCCGGGACCTCCGGGCCGAGATAGCGCGAGCGCGGGCCCATGTCGCGGTGCGTCAGCTTGAACCACGCGCGGGCGAACGCGTCCGCGAACGCCTCCGGGTCCTTGTGGAAGCGGCGCGAGATCTTCTCGTAGATGGGGTCCATCCGCATCGCCATGTCCGCGGTGGACATCATGGTCGGCACCCGCTTCGACGGATCGTGTGCGGCCGGCGCGAGATCTTCCTCCGCCACGTCCTTCGGCTGCCACTGCCAGGCACCGGCCGGGCTCTTGGTCAGCTCCCACTCGTAGCGGAACAGCATGTCGAAGTACTCCATGTCCCATCGGGTCGGGTGCGGCGTCCAGGCGCCCTCGAGGCCGCTGGTGATCGTGTCGTCCCCCTTGCCGCTGCCGTACCTGCTCTTCCAGCCGAGGCCCTGCTCCTCGATGGGGGCGCCCTCAGGCTCGCGGCCAAGGTGCTTGTCACTGGCGGCGCCGTGCGTCTTCCCGAACGTGTGGCCGCCGGCGACGAGTGCCACCGTCTCTTCGTCGTTCATCGCCATGCGGGCAAAGGTCTCGCGGATATCTCGGCCCGATGCGATCGGGTCCGGCTCGCCGTTCGGCCCCTCCGGGTTCACGTAGATGAGGCCCATCTGCACGGCGGCGAGCGGGTTCTCCAGCTCCCGGTCGCCGGAGTAGCGCTTGTCACCGAGCCACTCGCTCTCGCTGCCCCAATAGATGTCTTCCTCCGGTTCCCACACGTCCTCGCGGCCGCCGCCGAAGCCGAAGGTCTCGAATCCCATCGACTCGAGCGCGCAGTTGCCGGCGAGGATCATCAGGTCGGCCCACGAGAGCTTGCGGCCGTACTTCTGTTTGATCGGCCAGAGGAGACGGCGCGCCTTGTCGAGGTTCGCGTTGTCCGGCCAGCTGTTGAGCGGCGCGAACCGCTGGGTGCCGGCTCCGCCGCCACCGCGGCCGTCGCCGGTGCGGTACGTACCCGCGCTGTGCCACGCCATTCGGATGAAGAGCCCCCCGTAGTGACCGTAGTCGGCCGGCCACCAGTCCTGCGAATCGGTCATCAGGGCATAGAGGTCCTGCTTCACGGCGTTGAGGTCGAGCTTCTTGAATTCCTCGGCGTAATTGAAGTCCCCGCCCATCGGGTCGGATTTGGGGGAGTGCTGGTGGAGTACGCCGAGGTTCAGCTGGTTGGGCCACCAGTCCCGGTTCGACGTGCCGCCGACCTTCGTGTGCATGACGGGGCAGCCGCCGCTTTGACCGTTGTTTCCGTCCATGATTCTATCCACCCGTGGCTTCAGTGTGATTGATCGGTATAGAAGTGCGAGCGCCAAGCAAGCACCGAACGATGCTCCACCTTCGCGGGGGCGCAGCCTGCAATTTACAAGGGCAGCCGCGGGTTGGCACTCAGTCAGCTGAGCCGCCGTCCTGCTCGCTTCATGATCCAAGGCGGTCCGGCGAATCTCCCAATGCGGCTCGACGCCCGCTACGCCTCGCGCGTCTTGTGAACCGCAGGCGCGGCTTCCTTACCGTCGAGAATTCCATGCGCTCGTCAGACGGTAGCGTCAAGTGTCTGGACGAAGTAGCGCATCCTCTCTCCGCTTTCGTGGAAGTCGTGATATGCACGAAAGCCGGCCTTGGCGTACGCGTTGAGCGCGCGCTGGTTCGTCGTCGCAGCGGCCAGGCCGACGACCGGAACTCTGCTCGCCTTCAGCGTAGCGAGGACGAGACGCAACGCGGCCGGCCCCACTCCCTGCCCGACGACATCGGGCTCGCCAATCAGGATATCCACGTCGACGAGGCCGTCCGGTAGATCAGCGAGACCGGCCGACGAGCGCTCTTCTTGTGAGAGCGTTTGCCAGCACACGAAGCCCACGGCCCGAGCATCGACGACGATCAACGCCTCGGCGCCGCGCGGACGCTGCAGGACGGCCGCGAGTGCGCGCTCCGGCTCACCCCACCAACGGGCCACATGGGGGCGACGCAGCCATGCATCCAGGAGCCATAAGTGGCGGTCCGGGTCGAATGCCCCCAGTGCAACGTCAGGTGAATCGGTCATGCCTCATCCCGCGGTGAAACGTCTCGCCGTGCCGCCGCGACTCGAGCACAGGTGGACAACCCTCGCGGCACGAACGGAGCGTGATAGGGCACGTCGTGCGGGATCACAGCGCCGAGAGCGAACGCTGTACGGGCAACTGGGGTCCAGGGCGAAGCCATTCACGTCACAGCGTGCTGATCTTGTATCGGAGGAGGGTGTACGCATCCCGGAGCTGACCCTTCGTCCTCAACTCCACGACGAGCGGCCTCAGTTTCCCGACCGGTTCCCGCGTTCGATACTGCTCCTTATGAGCATCCTGGATGTCCAAGTCGGGAATGCCTTTGCCGCTCTTCTCGGTGAAGTAGAAGGCGAGCTTGATGCAATTCGACCAGACCGACAGCCATGCGACCGTCTTCTTCTTCAAGGCCACCTTGCACAGCCACGCCTTCCCATCCCGGTAGAAGCGCCACTCCGGCTCGAGACCGAAATCCTCCGCCTCGATGGTCTGCATGAGCGCTCTGAGCACCGCATACAGCCTGCCCAACTCGGCCTCCAATACCTCGGCGTTGGGAAACGCTTCCGGATCCTTCAAGAGCTGTCGTTCCATGGACTGGCACCTCGCTGCGTGACCTGCGAGCGATCAGGAAGATGTCCCTCCTGCACCCCGCACGCGAGTCGACCCATGCGGATCGCGACGGCAGGTAGCGCCTGGTCAAGATCGCCACCGCGACCGCAGGAGAGCAGCTTCGATCCGGTTCACCAACGCCTCGCTCGCTTGTACCACGCCTCGCGATGACTTACTTTGCGATACAAAGTTGCTGCGTGAACCGGAAGCAAGCGTCGGTGGTGGATGGTCCAGAGCAACGGGAGGTCGCGATGAAGAAATGGCTGAGGCGTATCCGCGGCGCCATTGGCATGGGGCTGACCTGGGCGCTCGCCTGGTTCGGTGCGGGCATGGTCCTTCTGCTCGTCGTCGGGTTCGGTGCCGCCGACGTGCCGTTCCCGCTTGGATTTGGACTTCTCGGCTTCTTTGCCGGCGTCGCGTTCTCCGCGGTGCTCGTGCTCGCTGAGGGCCGGCGCAGGTTCGACCAGATGTCGCTTCCGCGCTTCGCGGCGTGGGGAGGGCTCGGGGGGCTCGTGTTGTCTGGGATCTTCGTCCCGGTGGCGGGTCTTGGCGCCGATGTCCTCCTGGTACTGGGCCCCGTGTTCGCGTTGGCCGGCGCGGCCTGCGCTGCCGGCTCACTGGCATTGGCCAGAATGGCGGAGGACCGTGAGTTACCCGACGCTGGCATCGACGTGAGCGAGATCGGGCTCACCGAGGAAGAGGAGCGGGAACTGCTCGGCGATGGGGGCTGATCGCGCTCGTCCGGCCCAATCCGCACCGTAGAAGAACGATGCCCGGTCAGTCGCGGATTGGCGGCTCCCAGCTTCCGTCAGGCCCCGCTGCGCTCCGCCCGAATCGCGAGGATGCGACGCACGTGATGCTGCAGGTGGTCCGCCTGCATTTCAATGATGGCGCCAACCGTCAACCGTGTGGTCTCGCCATTGGGTGTGCGAACGGTGATCGAGCGGCTCCAGCCATCCGGCACATGGTCCACGAGTTGGGTGACATGAGCACGGATGGCCTTGAAGAGCGCCAAGGACACGTCGATCGGCCGCGCACTGTACGCCCAGCGATCGGCCCAGGTGTCCTGCGGCATCACCCAGTACCACTCGAGAGTGAATTCCCCCTGCTCGTCACCGAGTGCCACCTTGATGCCCGCCTTCCAGAGATCGTCACCGTCCACGATATGGTGCACGATCTGCCGAATCGTCCAGCCCCCCTGTGCCGGAGGAGCGTCGAGATCGGCATCGTGTAAGCCAACGAGCGCCCGCTCGAGTTCCGCAGGGCCCTCCGCATATCGCGCCATGATCGACGTTTGATCGTTCGCTGGAGTCATGGCCGCATCGAAGTGTGCACTACGAGCTCCGGTATCGGCGGTTGCGTGGTGCCTTTCGGGGCCACCGTTGAGTTGTCAGTGACGTGGCCAGCAGGCGAGCCGGCATTCGTGTGTAACGTTGCATGCGCGGTCTGCTCTTTTCAACGCCTTCCGCTAGAGCGCCAAGATTGCCAGCCCCGCGCGCGCGTTCGGCAACCGGTCAGTTGGAGAAGCCTGTCAGGAGCGCCACCGCTGGGCGAAGGCTGACGCCGTGATTTCATAGCGATAGCTGGCTCGCCCCCCGGCGTCGGGCCGCTCGCCAACCCGGACGGCCTCAATCCGCTCGACGGCCCGCTGCGAACGGACGTTCTCGACGCCGACCAGGAACACGACACGATCCACGAACCGAAAGGCGTGTGCCAGCATGAGTTGCTTCAGCTCGCGGTTGCAGGTGCCACCCCAGTGGGAGCGGGCCAGAAACGTCCACCCGATCTCGATCTCCCGTCGGCCTTCGTCCCGGCCATGGAAGCGCGACGAGCCGATCAGCCGTCGAGTCGTGGCGTCAATGACGGCGAGCGCACCGCCGGACGCCAACGACTCCCCGAAGAACCGAAGAAACTCCGGTCGCTCATGCCGAGTCGTGACGGGATGCTGCTCCCAGATCAGTGGGTCTGCGGCGACAGCGTACAGATCATCACAATCGTCGGAGCGAAGCGGCCGAACGTCGACGAACCGGCCCGTGAGCACCGGTTGGCAGTCGAAGACCACGTGTGCCTCCATGACTTCGCCCCACACCGGGGAAGGTCCTCAGAGCTGCCAAGGGGCCCGATAGGCGAGGTCGAGCAGCTGTGCCGCCTCCGCATCCCCGACGATCGTCTCTGCCGCGCGGTCCCAGGTGAGCTGGCGGCCGGTGCGGTATGCAATGTTGCCCAGGATCGCGGTGCTCGTCGAGCGGTGGCCGATCTCTACGTCGCTCACCGGCCGTTGGCGGCTCTTCACGCAGTCCAGGAAGCTCCGCATGTGCCGGGCATGGCTTCCCGGAAGCGACTGCGCCTGCATGGGAACACCCTGGTCGCTTCCCTCGGGGATGATCTGGAACCCACCGCGGTCGAGCAGCATCGTGGCATCGGTACCGTGAAATGCGATGCCGTAGCCGTGTCCGTCGAGCGGGCGGCTGTTGCACTCCCGATTCTCATAGGTGCACACGAAGTCAGGGTACCGGAACGTCGCCTGGAGGGTATCGGGAGTCTCGCGGTTGTCCGTCAGCACGAGCTTGCCGCCGTGGGTGCTCACCACGTCCGGGGCGTCCGCGTCCATGGCCCATTGGACGATATCGAGCAGGTGCACCCCCCAGTCCGTCATCATGCCGCCCGCATAGTCCCAGAAATAGCGAAAGGTCGCCCAGCGCTGATACTCGAGATTCTCGTCCAGCAGCACGCCGAAGCGATTCTCGTTGTACGGAACCGCGGGAGCCGGGCCAAGCCACATGTCCCAGTCCAGGTTCTCAGGCGGCGTGCCGTCGGGCGGATTCCCGATGCCGTCGGGCACCTGGTTCCCATAGTTCCACGTCCGGACGAACGTCACCTCGCCCAGCGTGCCGCCGCGCACGAGCTGCACCGCGTACTTGAAATGCGGTGCCGACCGCTGCTGCGTCCCGACCTGGACGATCCGGTCGTTGCGGCGCGCCGCGTCGACCATCCGCCGGCCCTCGGCAATACCCACTGAGGTCGGCTTCTCGACGTAGACGTCCTTCCCCGCATCGCACGCCATCACCGTCATGAGTGCGTGCCAGTGGTCGGGCGTGCCGACCACGACGGCATCGACGTCGTTCCGGTCCAGGACCTCGCGGAAGTCGGTGTACGTCCTTGCCCCGGGTGCCGTCGCCGCGGCCCAGCGGAGGTTGGGTGCATACACGTCGCACAGGGCCCGCACCTCGACGTCCGGCTCCTCCAGCAGGTTTTGCAGATGCCCCCGGGCCATCCGCCCCACTCCGATGATGCCCACACCGAGGCGGTCATTTGCGCCTTGCGTTCGGGCGTAGAGCTTCGCCGAGGGGGCCAGAGAGGCTGCGCCGAGGGCCACGGCTTTGACGAAGTCTCTGCGGTTTCCGCTGGGAGTCATGGTGTCCTCCGGAAGGTTGGGTCGGCGAGCATCCCGGGCAGGAGTCGGACTGGGAAGGTAGCGCGCTCGATCACCCGGCCGACAGCCTTCGCTGCTGCCCGGCAGATGGGGGCGTCTGGTGCGAGCGTCCGCGGCGCGGCTCGGTGAGCGCAGACGCTTCGTGCCATCCCGTGCTGCGCTCCCTCTTGGCCGGACCGTCTGTCGATTGAGGCACCGCAAGGTATGTGAGCAGATCGTCTCGGTGGATCGGACGAGCGATCTTCTGGCCGTCCCGTTGGTACCCCGGTGCAGGACACAGAACGGCTAGCGTGAGACGAGCGCTAGCGTCTTCGTATCCCAGTGTCGATCGGGGGCGTGCAGCTTGCTCATCGCACCTTCACCGAAGAATCCGCTCATCGCTATGGTGCTCGGCTCCAGGGCGCTGAGCTCATCGCTCATTGTGTGAGATCCTAGCTCCAGTTCCCCGCATTTTCCCATCCTCTTCTTGGCGAACCGCCCGGCCCGCCCCTCGACCAGTGTATGCATGATGGTCTGCTCGCCCAGGGAAAAGGTGTGGAACTCGAACGACTCAGATGTCTTGAGCGGGAGGTTCCTGGTCAGCAGTCTCAGGATCAGCGTGCCCCCCTCTGTGAGCGAGACCTCGAGATGGTCCTTTCGCTCCTCGATATCGATCTCCGCCAGGAACTTGGGGTAGTGGTAGAAATAGACGCCCCCGTCCAGCGCGATCCGTGTCGTGACAGGAAGTTGGTGGATGTAAACCGGGAAGGTCTTCGTGCGCATCATCGAGAAAGCGGAATGTCTTCCCAAGAATGCTGCCGGCGGGAAGTTGATCGGGATGCTTACAGCCACCTCGTTGTACGGCCCAATCGAGGTGTCCCGGTATTCGAAGGCTGTGATGCACAGCATCCCCGTTCCCGGCCACATCTGGACAGGATTGAATCTCGGATGGGGGAGGATGCTTTGCAGGCGGGCGGTCTTGACCGCGAAGATGCACGTCGAGAACCGGAAGTCATAGTACAGCACAGGGAACTCGATGGACAATCCATGCATCTCCAGAGTGCGTCTCGGCGTATTCTTGAAGAAACCGTCGTCTCGCATCTCGTCCCTCCTGTTACATCTCAATGCGGATGCTAGGATCCGCCGAGGAGATGCTTGAAGAAGCCGTTGAGCATCCGGTTGTCGGGATCGTACGCGGTCCAGTACAAAGCCGAAGGCGAAAGCAAGCCCCATCCAAGTCAGCGTCCAGGTCCTGGTGGCCATGCAATCATGCGGCGTGCGCCCACCATTGGCCAGAGCGAGTTCGGCGCCCGAGCACCAGCATCGTCCATCTGGCGCATGTCCGGCATGTTGATGGCACGTTCGCCGAACCACGGGTCGCTCTCGACCGGCTCGAAACGGCCATGGTCTTCCACCGGAAGGCGAATCGGCTAGCCGGCCTCGTACGTGGCGTGCGCCGCGACCGTCTTCGGGTTGAAGAGCGTCAGGTCGGCGACCATCCCGACCTGCAAGCGGCCGCGAGTGCCCACACCGATTTCGTGACCGCCGAGTCCGCCACACGCTCCCTCCGGCCACTCCGTTTATCGGAGGGGTATTGTCAGGATTGCCGGCGTGACCAAGTTGGGGCATGGCGCGGCGGCGCTCGCCGCGTCGCGGGGATGAACGGGGACCCAGTCGACCCGGGTTGCTCAGGAACCTGGTGAGCTTCCCGAGACCGGACTCGGGTGCGCAGGGGCCGTTCGCCCCACCGGTTCCCGCGAGCGCCGCTGTTCCGCGGCACGACCGTCTCGGGTAGGGAGGAGGCACACGTGTCAGGTGTCTTCGTGGGCGTTGACGTCGGGTCAACAACCGTGAAGGTGGTCGCGCTCGACCGAGCGGCCACGCTGCTCGGCCACCGCTATGAGCGCGCCCACGGCAAGCCTCGGGCTGCCATTGCGCGTGCGTTGCACGCGTTGTTTCGGGACGTGGACCGGTTGGCGGTGGACGGTGTCGGTCTCACCGGATCCGGGGGAGGGGCCATCGCGTCGCTCATCGGGGGCCGGCACGTCAACGAGTTGATTGCCCAAACGCGTGCTGTGGGTGCGTACCATCCCGACGCCCGCACCGTGATCGAGATTGGGGGACAGGACAGCAAGTTTCTCTCGCTCGAATGGGATTCGAGTTCCCAGCGGATGGTGCTGCTGGACTTCGCGATGAACACCGTCTGCGCGGCGGGAACGGGGTCGTTCCTAGACCAGCAGGCCGAGCGCCTCGGCATCTCCATCGACGGGGAGTTCGCGAGCCTGGCGTTGCAGTCCCGCGCCCCGGCTCGGGTGGCCGGCCGCTGCACCGTGTTCGCCAAGTCGGACATGATTCATCTGCAGCAGAAGGGCACACCCCTCCCGGACATCCTGGCCGGCCTCTGCCTGGCGCTGGCGCGCAACTTCAAGAGCGTCATCGGTAAGGGGAAAGCCTTCACCGCCCCCGTGCTGTTTCAGGGTGGTGTCGCGTCCAACGGCGGGGTCGTTCGTGCCTTCGAGACTGTGCTGGGAATCGACCCGGGACAGCTCCTCGTGCCGGAACATCACTGGCTGATGCCCGCGCTTGGCGCCGCCCTGCTTGCGACGGATGCGGCGGGCGAGAGCGATCTCGCCCCCTTCCTCGGACTCGCTCGGCTCGAGCACGACGCAACGGCGCCGCACGCTGAGAGCGAGCGCCTCACTCCGCTCGGCGGTCGCGCGCCGCGGCGGACACACGACGAGCCGATCACCCTGCGGGACGACGCTTCCTTCCTGTCCCGGCCGGTCTATCTCGGCATCGACGTCGGCTCGGTGAGCACCAACGTGGTGCTGATCGACACGCAGGGGCGGGTCGTGGCCCGACGCTATCTCGCGACGGCAGGGGCACCGCTCGAGGCCGTGCGCCGGGGGCTCGCGGAGATCGGCCGAGAGGCCGGAGCCACGCTGGACGTGCGCGGCGTGGGCACGACCGGATCGGGACGATATCTCACTGCCGACTTCGTCGGCGCGGATGTCGTGCGCAACGAGATCACGGCCCAGGCCAGAGCGGCGACCGCGATCGACCCGACCGTGGACACGATCTTCGAGATCGGCGGGCAGGACAGCAAGTATGTGCGCCTGGACCATGGTGCCGTCGTGGACTTCGCCATGAACAGCGCGTGCGCCGCCGGGACCGGATCGTTTCTGGAAGAGCAGGCCGATCGGCTGAAGATCGACATCCGCCACGACTTCAGCAGGCTCGCGTTGTCGTCGCGCGCCCCGGCGTGTCTCGGCGAGCGGTGCACGGTGTTCATGGAATCCGACCTCGTGCACCATCAGCAGCACGGCGCGAGGGTCGACGATCTCACGGCCGGGCTGGCCTATTCGATCGCGCAGAACTACCTCAACCGGGTCGTCGCTGGCCGCACCGTGGGAGCGAACGTGTTCTTCCAGGGTGGTGTGGCGGGCAACGCGAGCGTGGTTGCCGCCATGGAGGTCCTCACCGGACGTAGCATCACGGTCCCGCCAGACCACGATGTCACCGGGGCGATCGGTGCCGCGATTCTCGCCATGGAGGAAATGGAAGCCCGACGACCCGACCGGCAGGGCCCCCAAGGCCGGGCACCGCTCGTGCCGCTCCCGCAGGCGTGCCCGGCGCCGACCACGCGATTCCGGGGATGGGATCTCGCGTCCAGGCAGTATCGCGCGTCCGTGTTCGAGTGCAAGGCCTGCGCGAACCTGTGCGAAGTCAGCAAGGTGGTGATCGACGGCGAGCGCCCGATCTACTATGGGGCTCGGTGCGAGCGGTTCGAGGAGGCGGGTCGAACGCTGGCACACCGCGGCGGGCAGATCCCGGATCTCTTCGCGGAGCGCACCGCCCTGCTGCTGTCAGGGTATGCGCCCCCCAACGGCCGGAACGGACGGATGCGGGTTGCCGTACCGCGCGCGCTGATCTTCCACGACCTGTTTCCGTTCTGGCGCACCTTCTTCGGCAGCTTGGATATCGAGGTCGTGACGTCGGAGGGCACGAATCCGCGGATCATGCGGCGCACGCTGGAGGTGGCTTCGGTCGAGACCTGCCTACCCGTCAAACTGGTGTTCGGTCACGTCCTGGATCTCCTCGAACAGGATGTGGACTTCATCTTCCTCCCGAGCGTCGTCAATCGAGAGAACGTCGCACCAGGACAGACCTCGAACATGTACTGCCCCTTCATTCCGGCGGCATCCCACCTCGTCCGGGCGCACGCGGACGTGGAGGGACATCGACACCGAATCCTGCACCTTCCGCTGCACCTGTCCTGGTCGACCATGCTGGACGGAGAGTTCAGACGACTGGCAGGCCAGCTCGGGGTGCCGAAGAAGCGCGTGACCGCCGCGGCGGCGGCTGCCGCGACGGCGCAGCAGGAATTCTACGCGGCGTTGCGGCAGCGGGGGCGAGAGATTCTCGACGGCTTGGACGGTACTTGCATGGCCACCGTGCTGGTCGGGCGGCCGTATAACGCCTGCGATCCCGGCGCGTGCCAGGACCTTCCATTCAAGGTCCGCAAGCTCGGCGTACTGCCCATCCCCATGGACCTCCTCCCGCTCGAGACCGTCGACGTCTCGGCTCGGTACGGCAACATGTTCTGGCGCAGCGGACAGGACATCCTTGCGGCGGCGACCATCATCCGGAACGAGCCTCGGCTGCACGCCATCTATCTCACGAATTTCAACTGCGGACCCGACTCGTTCATCATCAGCTTCTTCCGCCGTATCATGGGCAGCAAGCCGTTCCTCGAGCTCGAATTCGACGACCACATGGCGGACGCGGGGGTCATCACACGCTGTGAGGCATTCTTCGAGAGCCTGAGCATCGCGCGCGGCCGTCTCGGAGCGTCCTGATGCGAGCGCCCGACGCTCCGAAGACGGTGTTCATCCCCCGGATGAGCGACCACGCAGTGACCGTGGCTGCGGCGATGCGTGCACACGACGTCGCAGCCCAGGTTCTGCCGGCGTCGGATGACGAAACGCTCGCCATCGGACTCCGCCACTGCGCCGGCCGGGAATGCGCACCCTGCTTCACCTGTACCGGCGACATCCTCCGACGAGCGAGACAGCCCGGCTTCGACCCAGCGGCATCGGTCCTCTTCATGCCGACGACGGCGGGCCCGTGCCGGTTCGGCCAGTACGCGACGCTGCTCCGCGAAGTTCTGGACGAGCAGGGACTCCGCAAGTTGGAGATCGCCTCCCCGTCGGGGGCGAACTCGTACCGCGATTTCAGCGCCAAGCCAGCGAGGCTCCGGGCTGCGATGTGGCAAGGCGTCGTGGCGGTGGACCTGCTCGTGAAGCTGCTGCACGAGTACCGGCCGTACGAGATCGAGCCGGGATCCGCCGATGCCGTCTACCGTCGCGGTCTGGATCGAGTAGCGGAGGCGGTGGAGCGTGGCGGCGGCCGTCGCACCGCCGAGGCCCTGCGAGCCGTTGCGGTGGAGTTCGTCGGCCTCGCCATCGATCGCAGCGATCCACGCCCGCGCATCGGACTCGTCGGGGAGATCTATGTCCGATTCAACACCTTCTCCAACCAGCACATCGTACGGCAGGTCGAGGCGGCAGGCGGCGAGGTGACGGTCGCCAGCCTCATGGAGTGGGTGTACTTCACAAATTGGCAGATCATGGCGCACGCGAAGGCCAACGGTGCGTATCGAGAGTTCGTCAGGATGTATCTGACCGACCGCTATCAGGCCTGGACGGAGCATCGATTGGTCGCCGCAGTCGCCGACGCGTTGCGGTACCGGTCCGAGGCGCCGACGGCCCGCCTCATGGCCAATATCCGACCCTACTACGAGCCCTCGCTCGGTACGGAGGCTGTGCTGAGCATGGGGAAGGCCATCGAGTTCGCGCACAGCGGCGTCAGCGGTATTCTGAGCATCATGCCGTTCTCATGCATGCCCGGTATCGTGGTCGCCGGGATGGCACCGCGCATCCGCGCCGATCTCGAACACATTCCCTGGCTCGACGTGATCTACGCCGTGCAAGGCGGAACCAACATCCGCACGCGATTGGAAGCCTTCATGCACCAGGCACGTCAGTTTCAGCGCCGCCGGGTCGGTCGAACCGGGTGAGTGCCGGCCCGGGCGGTCGGGGGCGCGGAGGCCAGCGCGCCCGTGCCGGGTCTGAAGTACACGCCAGAGAGTCTCTGGCTCAGTGGTCCCGTTGATACTGCCGCGCTCGCTCATTGGCCGAGTCCTTGTAGGTCGCTTGGCACTGGTTAGTGGTCAGTGCTTGTCCGGCCTCCGCCCGGCTCGCCCGGCACGCGTCTCGTTGTGTGAACGCGCAGCAACACCACGCGGCGAACCTCCGTTCACTATACCATAGCGGTCGACAGGTGCATGCGCTGGTCAGACGGCAACGGTCTTCACCGAACGCCTGGACAGCACATACGTCACCGTTGCAGCTGCAACGAACGGGAGCGCTGGTGTGCCTCCGACGAACACCCCAACCCCTACAGCCGCGAGCAGCCCACCTACGGGAACCGCGAATGGCAGCCAACTATGATGGCCGTTGTTGATGAAGCCTGCGAACGGTCCCCCCAGGATGGTGAGGTCGCCGATGCCGACAATCGGTCGCACGGACCCTCCAACGGGAAACGCGATCGATAAGTAGAACAGAAACTGGCTTTCCCCCATTCGATACGATTCCACGATTGTGCTCGTAAGGCCACCAGAAAACGACAGTACGTCCACAATTGCAGCAGCCACGCAGAACGCAATGATGGCTGTGTCGGACCGCAGAGTGGAACCGATCAGCGCGCCGGCTACCAGCGCCATCGCGAAGACCACAACGTCGCTCACGAACGACCAGTGCGGTTCGAGGTGAAGTACCAGCGCATACGTCACAGCTACGACAGCGGTGAGTAGCAGCTGATCACGAACCTGTAGCCATCTGAGGATCAGAACACCGGCAAAGAGCAAAGCGGATGAGCCCGGGATGACCAACAGTGATACGACGGCTAGGGATATCATGGCGGCTACAACGATCCTTCGAGGTGACAGCAGATGTCGTCTAACGGTCAGCGCATGACCTGCGAGCGATCATCGGAAGGTGCGCTCATGGGTGAGCGTACTCGTGTCGACACCCCGTGCTCAGTCGTTCGTTGTCCTCGAGAGCGGCCGGGCTCAGCTGGTTCATGCGCTCCTCAGCATGCGCACGGCTACCTCATCCTAGCTCGCTGAATACCACCTCCAGGAGCATGTCCAGCGATCGAGCCGTGCTGCGCGTGTCAAGCCGTTTGTGGGGTACATCGTGCTGAAGCGACTCCAGGTGCTGGCGGTGGGCGAACAGACCTCGACAGCGCCAGCACCAGTCGACGGAAACGGGTCCCAGTTGCTGAGCCCACAACACGGTGTCTTCGCACCGTCGACAGTGCCGATCTGTCTTGACCCCAAGCTCGGAGAACCAGACGTGGATCCGGTGGTTGCTGTCCCGACCCTCCAGCAGCAACTGCAGCTCGGTCTGATCGAGCCAAAAAGCCGCCGCACGCCGTGCACCGATCGAGGTGGGCCGGCCCGTACTCCTCCTCGATCATTGTACCCTGGCAGCTGGGGCAGGCAACGCGCGCGCGCTCAGTGGGCGTCGGCATCGCAAGGGCTCGGAAATGCTGCGACGTCAGGAAACAGTACGAATGCGCTTCTCGGCGACGATCCCCACATCACCGGCACGTTGACACCTCCAGGTACATGAGGCCTGTCCTACTTCCACAGAGAGAGGCAACCGTGTCCCGCTCGTCGCCCAGCTCAGGATAGCCATCAGACGCTGTTGCCGTCGGGGAATCTACGCTGCCACCAACGCTTCGCATCCTGGTTCGTCCAAGCACCGACATCACAATCCGAGAGCCTAGTGGCGAGCTGCTCTGCGCTGCTTGGCCGATCAGCTGGGTTCTTGCGTAGGCAGTCCAGAACAACGGCTTCCAGATCCTCGGGAATCACCATTTCGGTGCGGTTCGAAGGCGCCACTGGCTCTTCCTGAAGATGTTTGGCTGCCAGCGCCAGGAGATTGTCGGCTGTGAAGACCAACGAGCCAGTCAGCAACCAGTAGGCGACACAGCCGAGCGAGTAGATGTCCGCCCGTCCATCGATCGCTGTGTCGAGCGCCATCTCCGGAGCGAAGAACGCTGGCGTACCCATCACTTGGCCCCTCTGCGTCAGGGCGGCATCCTCAACGAGCTTCTGCGTCTTGACCAGACCGAAGTCGAGCACCTTGACGAAGTCGAAGTCACTACCGTAGCGGCAGACAAAGATGTTGGCTGGTTTGATGTCGCGGTGGACCATGCCGGCCTCGTGCGCCTCGCCCAGGGAGTGGCACACCTGACGCAGGATGTAGACGACTCGCGATGCGGGGATTGGTCCGTGTGTGTCGACGAGCTTCTGGAGGTCCAGGCCGTCGAGCAGTTCCATTACATAGTAGAACGATCCATCACTCGATAGCCCGAAATCGTAGACTTCGACCGTGTGCGGGGAGCGCAGCAGTGCCGTCGCCTGTGCCTCCTGCTCGAACCGAGTCAGCACCGCGTGGGTGTCGTCTCCCAGCTGCTGGGGCGCAATGAGCTTCACCGCGGCGGGCCGCGCGAGCATGCGATGGCTGGCCCGCCAGACTTCCCCCATGCCGCCGGCGCCGAGGCGCGACTCGAGCCCGTAGGCACCCATGCGCCTGGCCTTGGAGATGTCGAGGCCGATCGCATAGATCATGCGTGCGCCGAAGTACGCGAGAACGACGGCAAACGCCGGGCTGATCGACACGCTGACGAGGTCGCCGGTCGTGAGCACGTGCGTGCCCGTGAAGTCGAGCACGAGCAGTGCGCCTGGCGCACTGGCTGCCGACACGAGCGATGCGATCAACAGGCGCCGTGGAGGCAACGGGATCACCATCGGGAAGACGACGATGATCATCGAGGCCCAGGTGAGCTCCGGCGCGCGGCCGACCATCTCGATGGCGGCATGCTGAGCCACGAACGACACGATCCAGCAGAGGCAGACCTCGTACACGAGGCCGACGCTCAAGGCCGTGACATCGGTGATCCGCTTGGCTCGGGCGGTCACGATGACGGCCAGCGCGAGCCCTAGTGCAAGCACATGTTGGAGGTGGACGGCAGCACCCACCTCGTCTCTGAACGCCGTGGCGTTGAGGAGCAATGCGATCAGCGACAGCGCGCCGAGCGCACCGGCGAGCCCAGCCATCCGGGTGCGAGCCTTTGCCAGCAGGTCCGGGGGCAGGCCATAATCGCTTGGTGCGGCCGACGTCGGCGCCTGACGGAATGCCGTGGGAAGGTCGTACAGAGGTCACCCCTCGTGTGTGTGGCTGCCACGCTGCATAGCCGCGGGCTCCGAGACATTGACGTCAACGCCGTCCAACGCTCGGCACGGGAGCGGCGGGCGCCTAGCCCGCCGCAGTGAAACACCAACTGGTCCGTCGCCGGCAATGATGGTTGCCCTGCCAGGTACCTCAATCCCCCGCATCGCCCACCGGTCTCCAGGCGCTCGTGCGGCGCGGAGGATCATTCGCGTCACGGGTGTGCGATGGATACAGCCACTATGGAGGCGTGTTCCTGCCCGACCACCCGTGACGGAGGCCACGTTGCGAATCGTGTTTCGGGGACGGACGACGGCATCGCCGTCGGCGCGTCTTCTGGTGTCAACCACTGGGTGAATCCCAGGGGCGAGTCATGGACAATTGGATCGCACGCTGACCCCCTTGGCTTGCAGCGCAGTGACATCCATGCAACTCACGTTCGTGGACTCGAGGTAGACCATGTCACCTGGTCCGAGCCCTGGGTTATCGAGCAAAGGGTCAATGTCGGCGAGGTCTGTGTTGCCGGTGAGCCAGAGTGTCGTCAGGCTCGTGAGTCCGCCGAGCGCACTGATGTCGCTGACCAGGTTGGCGTCGAGAGAGAGGCCCGTCAGGCTCAAGAGTCCGCTGAGCGCACTGATATCGCTAATGACGTTCTGGCCGAGCGCGAGCCACGTCAGGCTGGTGAGGTTGTGCAGCGCGCCGATGTCGCCGATCGAGTTATCCATGAGGAGGAGGAACGTCAGGCTCGTGAGCCCGCTCAGCGCGCTGATGTCACTGATCGCGTTGTGGTGGAGCTCGAGGTGTGTCAGGCGCGTGAGTCCGCTCAACGCGCTGACGTCGCTGACGGCGTTGCGTTCGAGCGAGAGCCACTCCAAACTCGAGAGCCCGCTCAGCGCGGTGATGTCGCTGATCGAGTTGGCCCAGAGACTGAGGCGCACCAGGTTCGTGAGCCCGCCCAGTGCGCTGATGTCACTGAGCGCGTTAAAGTAGAGGGAGAGGCTCGTCAGGCTCCTGAGATCACTGAGGGGGCCGACGTCACTGATCGCATTGCCGGAGAGGTCGAGGTCGCGAAGTTCGGTGAGGCCACTGAGGGGCCTCGCGTCACTGATCGAGTTGTCCCAGAGGTTGAGCCGCGCCAGGTTCGTGAGCCCGCTCAGGGCGCTGATATCGCTGATCGCATTGCCGGAGAGGTCGAGGTCGTGCAGTTCCGTGAGGCCACTGAGGGGCCTCACGTCACGGATCGCGTTGCGGCGGAGGTACAGGCTCGTCAGACCGGTGAGGTTCTGCAGTCCGACCAGGGTCCTGATTCGGGCTTCGTTGGCAGAGAACTCCGTCAGGCCCGCTACCAGGCCGCAGGTGAGGTCCTCCGGCTCACTGACCGAGAGTGCCGTCGCGATTGCCGTCGATAGTGCTCTATCCTCGAATGCTGCGACTGCATAGTCGGGGTACTCGCTGCACTGCTCAGCGGGTTCAAGGACCGGCGCTACGGTGATGGTCAATTCCCGCGATGCGGTCTGACCGTCGCCGCTCACAACCTGGACAGTGAACGTGCTGCCCGACCCGGTTGGCGTGCCCGAGATGATCCCAGATGCGTCGGTCAGACTCAGGTCCGTCGGCAGCGAGCCGATCGTGATCGACCACGCATACCTGTTGTCCCCACCCGTAGCCACCAGGGTCTCGCGATAGGCGACACCCGTAATGCCTGATGGCAGGGACCTCGTTGTCATGGTGAGCGGGGCGTAGACAGCAACCGTCAGCTCCTGCGATGCGATCTGGCCGTCACCGCTCACAACCTCGACCGTGAATGTGCTGCTCGGCCCAGTTGGTGTGCCCGAGATGACCCCGGTTGCGTCGGTCAGGCTGAGGCCCGTCGGCAGTGAGCCGTCAGATACCGACCACGTGTAGCTGCCGTCTCCGCCGGTGGCGACGAGGGAAGCACTGTAGGGAGCAATCGCTACTGCGTTTGGCAGCGACGTCGTCGATATCACGAGCGTCGCGTAGTCCGGACCGCCCGGCTCACCGCAGCCCAACAGGAGAAGTACCCCGGTGACGAGGAGGGGCAGGCGACTGGTGCAGATACCCGCCCCTACCCTCTTGGGGCGGTCCGGAATGTCGGTCATGCGGTGACCTCTGGTGGGGCTGCTCTAATCATAGAATGTCCGATTGGATCGAGCCAATAGCGTACCATCGATTCGCTGCCGCAGCGACCAGATGGTCGTTGTGACGGATGCGGATGCCGGTGCTGTGTCGGTCAGCGAGTGCCGTCGACCGAGTGTCGCTTCGCTGACACGCGGCGACCGGGATGGAAGGCGTGACGGCGAGTTCCTGATTGTCCACTTGCTGGCCGTCGGCGGTGCCAGACCCGACGGCAAGCACTGCCACCCCACGAGGGTGAACGGATCGCTGCGGGCAGCCGAGGTCCGCCCGCGCATCCTCGGACACTTGCAGATCCCTCTCATCTCGAGTAGACCTCGGAGCGCACAGTAGCCGCAGGTGGCGGGTGCGAAGGCTCTGGCGACAGGGAGATGACCATGCTCTGGACTCGACGTTCGTTCGTGCGCACCAGCTCGGGTGCCCTGGTCGCGCTGGCGCTGCCGGGATGCGTGGGTCGAGACGGCGTAGCGGCGGGTGATACGGTGATCTTCCACAACGGTGTCGTGCTTCCTGTGGACGCCGCGTTCTCGCAGCATGCGGCCATGGCGATCCGCGGGAACCGCATCCTCGCCGTCGGAGACATCGAGACGGTGCGGCGGGCCGCAGGCGGACGGGCCCGGGACGTCGATCTCGACGGCCGCACGGTGCTCCCCGGCTTCATCGAGCCGCACATGCACTTCGCTCTCAAGGCCGGGTTGGGCCACCTGCCGGACATCGGGCCATTCCAGCAGCCGACCTTCGATGCCGCGCTTGCCGCGATCGGCGAGATTCGTGATGCGGCCGCACGGGTCGGCCAGGACGAGTGGGTCGTGGGACGGCAGTTCGACCCGATCCTCCTGGAGCCGCCGCGCGACCTCACCACACGCGACCTCGACCCGATCGTCCCCGACCGACCTGCCTTCTTCCTGAACGCGTCCGGTCACATCGCGTACGCGAACAGCCGCACGCTCGAACTGGCAGGCCTCGATCGGTCGTCGACCGACCCGCCGGGCGGGGAGTACGGTCGCTACCCGGATGGGGCGCTCAACGGCGTGCTCTACGGACAGGCGGCGTGGCTCCCGATTCTGTTGTCGAACCAGAGCATCGCCGACCGGATGGCGGGCGGCTTCGCCGAGGCCGGCATCGGCGTGGGTGACGAGGCGGCGGCGCTTGGGATCACGACGGTGTGCGACATGGCCACCGGCGGGCTGTCCGGAGCCGGGGAGCTCGACCTGTATCGGCAGATGTACTCCGACGGTCGCATGAATGCCCGAATCCGGGCGTACCTCTATCAGCCGGCGGCCGATTCCTTCGACCAGGCCCGCGTGAATCCCTTCGACGGCGACGCCTTCGTGCGCGTGGCCGGCTTCAAGGTCGTGAGCGACGGCTCGAATCAGGGGTTCACGGGCCGCCAGCGCGAGCCGTATGTCGGCACCGACAACCGGGGGCTCTTCTACGTCGAACCCGACGACCTGCGGGCGATAGTGCTCGACCGAGCCGGCCGCGGATGGCCCATGGCGATCCACGGCAACGGGGACGCCGCGATCGACAGTATCCTCGACTCCATGGACGCGGCCGTCGCTGCAGGCATCGACGTGCGCGCGCTCCGGGTGCGCATCGAGCATTGCTCGATCCTGCACGACGACCAGATTGCGCGCATGCAGGAGCACGGGATGGTCCCGAGCTTCCTCATCAACCACGTGCACTATTGGGGGCACGTGATGCGGGACGAGGTCTTTGGGCCGGAGAAGGTGCAGCTCCTGGACCGTAGCGCGAGTGTCGAGCGCGCCGGGCTGAACTGGGTCATACACTCGGACGCTCCGGTGTCACCGCTCGGGCCGCTGCACATGATCCGTGTGGCGGTAGTGCGCGATCTGTGGAAGGAGCCAGACACGATTCTGGCACCCGACGAGCGCGTGAGCGTGGAGGCTGCCATCCGCGCCCAGACCATCAGCGCGGCGTGGGCACAGCACGAGGAGGAGGAGCTCGGTAGCCTGGAGCCGGGCAAACTTGCTGACTTCGTGATCCTCGAAGACGACCCGCGCACCGTCGAGCCGACTCTGATCGGCGACATAGCGGTGAGCGAGACGTGGATGGATGGGGTCCGGCGCTTCGCGGGCCCGTAGGGGATCACGCCCCGCAAGGCCCTGGAGGTCGGATCCGTAGTAGGTCGGGCGCCACCTAACGGTTTGGATTGCTGTTGCACGGCCAGTCCGTGACCAAGCGAAGCATACAATCAGCGGCGAACGGCGCGGACCTCGACGGGCGCCGCGACAGCAGCACACGCTGGTCATGCAGTCGCCGGCAACCGACGCAACGCACAACCACTGCTCGATCAATCGTGCCGATCACGCTCCCGGTTCGCACCGGTCTGCTGCTGCCGCCTTCTTGCGCAACTCGCTGAGTTCCCCGCGGATGAAGTCTGCCAGCCCTCCGTTGGGATCTTCGGCCTCGGCCATGTCGAGCGCTCGGGTATGGTGCTCCTCCGCTTCGTTCCAGCGGCATGCGCCCATGTGTGCTTGCCCAAGCCCGAATCGCGCGTACGCGTTCGCCGGAAACCACTCGACCGTTCGGGCGGCGATGGCCATCGCGTCGTCGGTGCGGCCGCGCTCTACCATCTGGTGGACGGTATTCACGAGGTCGTTCACCGGTGGCGCGACCTCCCAACCGAACTCAGCCGAGAGCTCGGTGAAGTGGGTCTCGAGACGTGGCAGCTCGGAGGCTCCCCGCTGCGCCAAGTCATCCATCAACTGGATGGGGTACCAGCCGGAGAAGATCCACTCCAGTCCGTCATAGGTGCTTCGTGCCGGCACGGACCCGTGCGTTTCGGTTGGCATGGGCTTCCAGTGCCACCGGAAGCTCGACGGCGCGCTCTTCTCCAGCGTTCCCGCCAAATGCCAGGCGCCTGAAATCATCGCGCCGCCCTCATTGCCCATCGTCATGTAGAGAGCCCCGTGCGTGTCGGGAAAGCGCTCGAAGACGTCGTCGAGCCCAGCAACGAAACTCTCATCGGCCCACCACAAACTCGGGCTGATTGCCACGTATGCGTCGAACAGGCTGGGCTCCGTGTTCAACACGTGTGCGATGAAGAGTCCGCCGAACGAGTGGCCGACGAGGACGTCATACGGACGGGTGGAGTAGCGAGACTCCACCCAAGGCTTGAGCTCGTCTCGCAGGAACGCCTGGAAGCGCGAGGCACCTCCCGCCGTATCGAAGGAGTCGTCGTCTTCTCCGGGAGGCGGGGTCAAGTCACGCGTCCGGTTCCCGGGGGTGTTGGCAATCGCGACGACGATGGCGGCGGGCATCCGGCCGTTCGCCGCGAGAAACCGGACAGTGCCCGTGGTGTGGACCAGATGCCCCGGGCCATCTAAGACGTAGACGACGGGGTACGCCTGGGCAGTGTCATATTCTAGCGGAAGAGCCACCTGCACCGGCCGGTCCTCGCCAAGGATCGTGGACGACACCGTATACGCCCGAGCGATCTCGACGGGCTCGCCGTTCTGGCCGTGCAATGCGACGGCTGACCCGAGCCAGATCATCGTTGCCAACAGCGCCACCTTTGCCTCCCGCATTCCGCTCCTCCTCATATCGGATCGGTACGACCAACAGACACCTTGTCTCAGCCCGGCGGGCACTCCGGTCCCTCGACTGGCTAACGGCTCGCGCACGACCAGCGAGCGAACCGCTCGCCAGGCGCGCGTTTCGGTGAACGTCCTCGAATCAACGCCAGGCGCTCAGTCATTCCGCCTCCTTTGAGATCGTACACGCTCGGATGGTCCATGCGCGTGTTGGAGCGTCGGTGGCATACGCCGATGATCCCGAACCATTCACGAACGGCAACAAGCACCTGGCCAATGTGGTGGCGGTCCCGCAGGAAACAGCATCACCGACCCCAGCCAAGGGTGACAATGATCTGCAGGTCGAAGATCGCATCGAATTGCGAACCGTTCTGCTGGTCGCCGGACCACCCGATCCAGGCGGAGGGACCGACGAACAGGAAGCGGTAGCCTGCGCGCGCGGCAGCGCGGAGGCCCACCAACGTTCCGCTACAGGACGAGCAGTCGTCAGCCCGCACGTACGTCAGGTAGGCCGGTCCTGCTTCCGTTTGGACGTATGGCGAGAAGTGGTAGCGGACGACACCAGCAACACCGAGTGGTTGCCAGACGTCGTGGTCAAAGGAATGCGGGGGCTCCCAGGCCAGCCAAATGCCCCCACCGAGACTCAGTCGGTTCTCGCCGATACGTCTCGCGTAGGATACCTCCCCGGAGGATATCCCCACTCCCAGCGCGACCTGATTGCGCCTAGGGAACGGATTACGCTGTGCCTGTTGCGCTCGCAACACTCCGGAGGATGCAGCGAGCATGATGGCGAGTGAAGCGAGTAGCGTGCCCAGAATGTGAGGGCGCATACAATTACTCGGCACGCCAAGGGGTCTGACGACTGTGAATGCTGCTGCCGCAGCATGATGCACCCGCGAGGCGCGAGCTGCAAGGCGAGCGCTACGCATCCAGCAGCTTACGCGGTCAGCAGCAACTCGGGGTTAGGGCGCATCCCCGATGCGCTTCTACGCGCGCAACAGCTCCCTCAGCTGCTCGTCCAGCCAGGCTGTGTCGTCGGCGTTCGCACCGCCACCGGCCAAATGCCCCCAGATGCTGGGGATGACCCGTAGCTCGGCATTCGGCATTAGAGCCACCTCGATCTGGTTATCCTCTGGCGGGAAGTAGAGGTCGGTACGCGATGGCATGACGAACGCGCGCGACCGAATGGCAGCCAGAGCTGCGGAGAGACTCCCGTCGAAGCGAGGGTGGGCTCCGATGTCGGCTGCCTGCCACGTGGCTACCATTGCCAACAGGTCATTGGCATCAAAGCTCCCGAAACCCTCCTCGGCCGCAGAGAAGATGCCTTCGAGGTCGTCACCGAACGCGGAATGGAGTCCCTCCCGGAAGAAGCTTTGGGATGCGAACCAGCCCGTGTAGACTCGCGAAAAGGCCCGAATCCCAGCGACCGGCGGACTGCTGTACTCGCCCTCCTGCCACGCACAATCTGCTTGCAGCGCTGCCTTGATGCCCTCCAAGAACACGTAGTTGTGCACGGAAGTCTTAGCTGAGCCGCAGATGGGCGCGATACGCTCCACCATTTCTGGGTACAGCGCTCCGAAGTGAAACGCCTGTTGGCCACTCATTGAGAAGCCTACCGCTAGCGCGATCCGCTCCACTCCGTATCGCTCCGTCAGGAGGCGTTGCTGAGCCCGAACGTTGTCATAGGGTGTCACCAGCGGAAACCGCATCCGGTCGTACGGCGGCGGCGTATTGCTCGGCGACGACGAGAGTCCGTTGCCGAACTGATTGGCTACGACGATAAAGTACCGGTCGGGATTGAGCGCATGTTCCGTGCCGATTAGCGCTTCATTATCGGAGTGGCGACCCCCGTACCATGTGGGGAACACAATGACGTTGTCGCCTGAGTCGCTGAGGCTTCCATGGGTTTTGTAGGCAAGCTGAGCATTCGGCAGGACTTCTCCCGACATGAGTCCGAAGTCACCGAGTTCGAAGATCTCATGGTCACTTGGCCGCGCTGGGGGGGCTTGAGTCGTCGAGGCACGCTCGAGCTCGGCGTTGTCGCGACATGCAAGGAGCAGGCTTGTTCCGGTGACGGCGGCAATGAGTTCTCTCCGGTCCATCGGTTGCCTCCTTGCTTGAGCCAGCGGCGGGGCACCGCCCGACCTGAATGCGCCCTAACGGTTCGCGCTTAAGCTGCAGGCGGGCAGCCTGCCGCCGCGCAG
>Ga0209536_100000728_pt1 | contig 54172 bp, 51 predicted proteins | sample DeeMarSeWOR28_12_FD_187461 | JGI IMG/M metagenome (GOLD analysis project Ga0209536, IMG submission 187461) | Marine sediment microbial communities from White Oak River estuary, North Carolina - WOR-2-8_12 (SPAdes) (version 2) | ecosystem: Environmental > Aquatic > Marine > Intertidal zone >... | reverse complement strand
GGATTTCCCGATAGACAAATCCGAGAAAATGCAGCGGCATATAGAGCTGCAACAGGAACGCATTAATCATGACCAGGTCACCTAGGGTCATCTCGCCGTCGACCACGCCCTGGCCGGCAAGCATCATCAGTATGGTTACACCAATTGCGATGATTGCGCTCTGGCCGCTGTTAAGAAACGACAGTGAAGTCTGGTTGCGTACCGCTGCCTTTTCCCACTGCTTCATGCTGCCGTCGTAACGACGGGTCTCGTAATCCTCGTTGCCGAAATACTTGACCGTTTCGTAATTCAACAGACTATCGATCGCGGCGGTATTGGCCTTGGAATCCATTTCGTTCATGTTGCGGCGAAACACCATGCGCCATTCGGTTACCAGCAACGTAAACGCTATATACCCGACCAGTGTCGCCAGGATGACTAGCGTGAACACCACCGCGTACTTGCTTAGCAGGATGGCAGCCACGAGTGCGATCTCCAGTATCGTTGGCAGTATATTGAATAGCATGAAGTTCAGCAGAAAACGGATGCCCGCGGTGCCGCGTTCGATATCGCGTGACATGCCACCGGTCTGGCGTTCCAGGTGAAATCTTAGTGACAGCGCATGCAGGTGACGAAACACCTTGATCGCCACGCGCCGGATGGATCGTTGAACGACCTTGGCAAACACGGCATCACGCAATTCGCCAAAGAGCGAAGTTGCCAGCCGCAGAAGACCATAGGCAAGCAACAAGAAGACAGGCAGTGTTAACAGGGCCTGCGGCTTGTCCAGCGAATCGACGACTTCCTTTAATACGAGCGGGATACCAACATTGGCGAACTTGGCAAATGCCAGCAGTGTTAGCGCAAGTATGACGCGACTGCGAAACTCCCAGAGGTAAGGCAGAAGGGTGGCGATTGTCTTCCAATCGTCACGATTTTTCGGTGGGGCGCCGTAATGACGAACACGCATGGGAGTTTTCTTGGTTATCAGAGAGAGCTTGAGTGTACACAAGCGGCAAAGGCAAAACGAGGTGCGGGTCAGGTCGTGCGCGGTATCCCGGATACCTGCAAGGTTTTGCTCGAATACCGGGGAAGGCTACTGGGACCAGGTAGGGGCTGAGAGACCATCTTCCGACAACTCGGTTTCGTCGTCGGCGGCGAACTCATAGCTCATGTCCGCATCGGGCTGCTGGAAGTAGTGACCCTGCACGAAATCAAAGCCAAAGGGCCAGATTTCCGACAGTGCGGAAGCATCTTCAATGTGTGTGGCAACGGTGCGAATGGCCAACTGCTTGGCCATATCCATCACCGCGGTCAATGCATCCTTGTCCTCGGATTGTGCTAACTGGGTGACGACGCTGCCGTCAAACTTCAGGAACTTGATCGACTGACGTGGCAGCTTGAGCAAAGTCTCGGTTACCGGTCCTGCATTATCCAGTGAGATCTGGCAACCCAGCTCTCTTACCCGGGTGATGAAGGCAGCAACCTTCTCGATATTCTGCGCAACGGCCGGGTGTGACATCTCAATGACGAGCTGATGTGCCTCGACGCCGGCGTTATTGATTCCGTTCTGGATAATGTTAATCAAGTCAGTGCTGCCTACACTCACTGGTGAAATATTGACGAAATAGGTGACCGAACGGTCTGCCTGTGCCATTGCACTCATGGCCTCCAGCGTGCGCTGCATTACCCAGCAGTCAATCTCCACCAGCTGTCCGCTCGCTTCGGCCTTGGGCATGAACTGTCCTGGAGAGATCAACTCATCATTTTCGCCAAGCATACGTACCAGGACCTCATACATTTCCTCGGCTTCACCCTGCATGCTCACGATTGGCTGATAGACCAGCCGGAAGCCATTGCTCTGGAGTGCTGCAGAAATCAGCGGATCGCCAGCACCGGTTGGAGCCACGGCGGAGGCCGGTTCCGGTTCCGCTGGCGTCGGCACGGGCTCAAGGTCCGGTTGTACTTCCAGTTCCGCAATCGGTGGTTCGATTTCGAGCGGGGACTCGACTTTAGGGGGTTCAGCTGCCGGTGCTGCCGGTTTGGGTGCAGCGGGTGCTGCCGGTTTCGGCGTCGGGCGCTGACTCTTGCTCTTGATTACCGCCTGGGTGATGGCCTCATGCACGCTCTTCATGCTGCTGGTGATTTCGGCGCTACCGATAGCGCAACCGCATTTCTGTTGTTTGTTCCCGGCGCTGATGTTGGCGTCGTCAAGCGCCCGTTTCAGTTCTTCTGCCAGCGTGTTGGCACCGGAAAGATCAGTGTCCGGCAGCAAGATAGTCAGCTCCTCGTCGCCAAAGCGGGCGAGCATGCTGTCGGTACCGAGATGCTCTTTCAGCAACTTGGTTACCTTGAGCAAGATACCGTCGCCAACGGTGTAACCGAGGGTATTGTTGATTTCTTCCAGTTGATAAAGATCGAAGTAGATCAGTGAACAGGTTTTACTCTCTTTTTTGACGGCATTGAGGGCGTGCCCCAGTTCCTTGGTAAAAAAGTGCCGGTTGAACAGGCCCGTTAGCGCATCTCGCTGGGTCAGGTATTGCAGGCGATCCTCGGTGGCTTTGCGCGCGGAGATATCGGTAAGTGTAATTTGAATCGTGTCTTCGCCCTTGAGCTTGACTGGCGCGAACACTGCCTCAACATTAATGCTTTCGCCATTTGCCTTGACTGCTTCGAGCTCAAGGCTTGAGTCGAGGGTGCCTTTCCCTGCCTTTTTCAGTGCGTCCTTGAATTGCTTCTGATTCTTCTTGGAAATCAGGTTTAGCACCGGAATGATTTCAAGATCGGCGAGGCTGTCGTAACCAAACATTTTCAGGTAGGCCTGGTTGGCCTCAATGTGCATACCCTCGTGGCAATAACAAACAGCCTCCTGGGTTCCGGTTACCATGGCTGAGTGCTGGGCTTCCATTTCATTTACTTTCTTGCGCGCGACTTCCAGCTCGCGCCGCATCTCGGCCACTTCGAGTTCGCGACGGATCGCGGGCACCAGTCGCCCGGTGTAATTCTTGCGAATGACATCGCGCGCGCCGGCGGCAGTGACAGCGGAGAAGTCGCTATCGCTCAGCGAACGGGTAATGACAATCAGCGGTATGTCGAGATGCTTGCGCTTCAGTAACTCCAGCGCCATCTGGGCGCTGTATTGGAGCAGGGTAAAATCGGAAAGCACCAGATCCCATTTGTCTTTCTGCAGCGCTGATTCCATGCCGGACAGGTTGTAGACGCGCTCGGTCTTCAGACGGTAACCTGCTGCACGCAATTCCTTGACCGGGAGTTCGGCATCATCCGGCGAATCATCGATGATCAGTACGCTTAATACTTTGTTATCCATTGGTGCCTGAATTGTTTTCCATAATGTGGATCTGGGTGTTGTCTGCTGCTTGAGGGTGTGGCCCCCGACCACAGACCTAAATATAGCTGATCCGCGGCGAGCGTACAGTCGCCAGATCAGGTTTTCTGGAAGGCGACCAGATGATCGGCCTCGATGCGGACCCCGACTTTTTCGCCAATCCGGTGGTCAGCATGGCTTGGGAACAGTGATAGCAGGCGGCCGCCGCCGGGTAGCTTCAGGGTATACATGATTTCCGCGCCCTTGAAGGCCTTTTGCAGAATCTCCAGTTTCAACGGGCTATCCGGGTCCGGAATAATGTCGTCGGGACGTAGCAGCACTTCAACCGGGCTACCTTCACCCCAGTCGTAGGCCCGGTTTCCCTGGTATTCGCCGAGCTCGGTTTTTACCCGATCGGGTGAGGTCAGCTTGCCATCCAGGAATACGCCCTGACCAATAAAATCCGCAACGAACCGACAATTCGGCTCGTGGTAAAGGTTGTAGGGGGTATCCCACTGCAGCAGCTCACCCTCGTGCATTACACCGACCTGATCACCAAGCGCGAAGGCCTCGTGCTGGTCATGGGTCACTAACACCATCGTAATACCCTGTTTCTTCAGAATCTGGCGAACTTCCTCACTGAGGCGTTCCCGCAGCTCAACATCCAGGTTGGAGAACGGCTCATCCATTAACAGCAGGTCCGGTTGTGGCGCCAGCGCGCGCGCCAGTGCGACACGCTGCTGCTGGCCGCCGGATAGCTCGTGCGGATAGCGATGCTCCATGCCCTCGAGCCCCACTACTTCAAGCATCGCCTGGACCACTTGTTTCCGGTGGCTTTCCGGCAAATGGCGCAGGCCAAAGGCTATGTTTTTCGCCAAATCCAGGTGCGGGAACAGGGCGTAATCCTGAAATACCATGCCCAGCCGACGTTTCTCCGGGGGCAAGGTGTATCCCGGCGAGGAAACCGGCCGGCCATTAATGCAGATTTCGCCCATATCCAGCTGATGAAAGCCGGCGATGGCACGTAGCACCGTCGTTTTGCCACAACCACTGGGGCCAAGCAGGCAGACCAGGCTACCGCGATTGACGTGCATAGTCAGATCGCGCACGACGACGCGGTCTTCGTAGCTACATTGAACACCTTTAAGGGAGAGCAGCTCGCTCAACGGGGTGGTTTCCTGGAAGAGTTATCTAATTTCGACAAATGATAACAAATCTCATTCCGAGATGTGCGAGTAAATTGGCTAGCAGGCTCGTTATGTCAGCAGGAATTCGAGCAAGGCCTTTTGCGCGTGCAGACGGTTCTCCGCCTCGTCCCAGACAACGCTTTGCGGGCCATCGAGGACCTCTGCTTCTACCTCGGATCCCCGGTAGGCCGGCAGGCAGTGCATGAAGATGGCGTCCGGCTTCGCCGCGGCCATGGTATCGCGCGTCACAATGTAGGGCGCGAAGGCCTGCATGCGCGCCGCCTTTTCGTCTTCCTGACCCATGCTGGCCCAGGTGTCGGTAACCACGACGTCGGCATCCTTCGCCGCGAGGGCAGGATCGCTGGTGAGCGAGACATGTTCACTACAGGTCGCCAGCAGGTCAGCGTCCGGTTCATATCCCGTCGGTACTGCTACTACCAGATTGAAATCCAGCTGGCGTGCCGCGTTCATCCACGAGTGGCAAACGTTGTTGCCATCGCCAATCCAGGCTACGGTTTTACCGCGAATTTCTCCACGATGCTCAATGTAGGTCTGCATGTCTGCCAACAGCTGACACGGGTGATACATGTCGGTCAACGCGTTGATAATCGGTACTTGCGAATTGGCGGCGAAGGTTTCAACGTTGGCGTGTTCTCCAGTACGCATGACGATGACATCTACCATGCGAGACATCACCCGTGCCGTGTCCTCAATCGGTTCGCCCCGGCCGATTTGCAGATCGCGTGGCGACAGAAACATGGAGCTGCCACCGAGTTGGGCCATGCCGGCTTCAAACGAAACGCGCGTGCGCGTACTGGATTTGTCGAACACCATCGCCAGGGTCTTGCCGTCCAGTGGCTTGATTACCTGACCCGACCTGTGAATTGCCTTGAGTTCCGCCGCGCGCGCCAGAAGCTGGCGAAATTCGTCGGCACTAAGATCCATCAGTGACAGGAAGTGTCGCGTCATGGTGCTGTTCCCAGGAAGTCGCGGACCAGGTCGGCCACGCCAGTGGCAATCTGGCCGGCTTCATCATCGCTCAGTATCATTGGGGGTAGCAGGCGCACCACGTTACCAGCGGTGACGTTAATGAGGAGATTTTTTTTCAACGCCAGTGACATCAGCTCTCCGCAATCACGATCGAGTTCGACTGCGATCATCAATCCCTTGCCACGTATCTCCCGAACGCCTTCAATCGCGTTCAGTGATGACGCCAGGCCATCGAGGATGCGTGCACCGAGTTGTGCTGCGCGCTTGTCCAGTGCACCCGATTCCATGGTATCGACAACTGCGGTCGCGGCGGCGCAGGCAAGGGGATTGCCACCAAAGGTCGAACCATGTTTGCCGGCACCAAGCGTTTCTGCGGCAGTGCCGCGCGCCAGGCAAGCGCCAATCGGCATGCCGTTGCCCAGGGCCTTCGCCAGGGTCATGACATCCGGCAATACATGCTCATGCTGGCCCGCAAACCACGTCCCGGTACGGCACATGCCGGTCTGGATTTCATCGAAAATCAGTAACCAGTCATTTGTGTCACAAATTTCACGCAGCCCCTTCAGGTAACCTTCGTCAGGGATAACCACGCCACCTTCACCAAGTATCGGTTCAACCATAACCGCGACGACGTCGTTGCTGTTGGCAGCAACTTGCCGTACTGCCTCGAGATCGTTGTAGGGTACCCGATTGAATCCCTGTACCAGTGGCTCGAATCCGGCCTGTACCTTGCGACTACCGGTGGCGGTCAAGGTCGCCATCGTGCGACCGTGGAAACTGTGTTCGGTGACGATGATCGTCGGCAGATCAATGCCTTTATTGTGACCATAGAGTCTCGCCAGTTTAATTGCAGCCTCATTGGCCTCGGCGCCCGAATTGCCAAAAAAGACCGCATCCATACCTGCCAGTCTGCACAGTCGTTCGGCCAGGGCTTCCTGCTTCGGAATCTGGTACCAGTTGGAGGTGTGCATCAGGGTGCCGGCCTGGTCGCAAATGGCCTGGCTCACGGCCGGGTGGGAGTGCCCGAGCGAGCACACGGCGATGCCGGTCATGGCATCGAGGTATTTGTTGCCGTCGGTATCCCACACCCATGCGCCTTCACCGCGCGCCATTGCCACAGGCAGCCGGCCATAGGTGTGCATCAGATAAGAGTCTTGTGCCATAAAAACAGAAAGCGCCCTGCAAGCAGGGCGCTACCTTCAATTAAAACGAAATTCTAGACCTTAAAAACCGGCCTGCCAACCCCTTTTAGACGAACGAGCCCGGCATAAGCCGGGCTCGTCCACGCCTGATCTGTTGTTTCAGATCAGCATCTTACATTACGGGCAGACCGTGTGGGCCGGCGACCATGAAGAACGCCATCGGTATCGACAGCATGGTGTTCGTGCGCGACGCGAGGAACGCGATTCTTGCTGCGCTGGCCTTCTGTTCGTCAGACGCCTCGGTGATACCGAGTACTTTTTTCTGGTTCGGCCAGATCAGCACCCAGACGTTGAAGAACATGATGGTGCCGAGCCAGGCGCCGACGCCAATAGTGGCGCTGGCTCCCTTTAGCATAAAGGCATCCGCAAAACTCAGGTGAGCCGCGCTCATTAGATAGTAAGCACCTGTCACCCAGGTCACCAACGCGGCATAACGGAACCACGCGAGGGCTTTGGGTGCGATCAGCTTCGGTACGATATCGGCAGCAATGCCGCCGGCCTTGGCTTTGCCCATGGAGGGCACTTGAATGAAATTGAAGTAGTAGAGCAGGCCGATCCAGGTGATACCGGCCATAACATGTAACCAACGGTCAAGGATGAGATCCATAGCTTATAACCTTTATAGTGAATTCGTTTTAGATTGATTGCTTAACCAGCGACAACCAGAAATTTGGCTGTGATCAGATAAAGGATCACGGTCAGAACGAGTCCCGAAATGATGGTTCCGGTAATGGAATCCAGTGGATTCTTCATAGCTTTGCCTCTTTAGGATTTTTAGGTTGTGGTGACAACAAAAATAGTTGACTGAAATTGTCGGGCGCAAATCTAAGCCAGACCTCTCCGGATTTCAAGCCACTGATGTGCTCCGGAGTTTCAGGTCGTCATCGTCGACTTCATCTTCTGCCAGCACGCGTTCTTGTAAAACACGCCATTTGCCGTCATCTTCTTCCTGGATGATGATCTCGACCGCGTATGTATTTTTTGTGCCGTCGGTCGCTTCCACCGTTTCAACGGTTTTGAACATTACCCGCCCGGGAGCGTGAGCGATGATCTTCATCGGCCCGTACGATACCTGCTTCAAGATGTCGTTTTCAAACTCGTGCTTGCACTGACGCGCCCAATCCTCGTAACCGATAACTTCGAAGCCGGGCATACCGAAGACACTGACTTTTTTCGAGATAAGGTCCATATGCGACTGGTAGTCCTTGTCATTGGCGGATTGCGCCAAGTCTTCCAGCCACCGCTGAGCAATGTTAAGACCCATGGTTACTTCTTCCTCCGAAACTGGTTTTTTCTGCCATTTTTTGTCAGGCTTGATTTTTCTCAACTGGCGCCGTTGCCTGGAGCGGCCCATGCTACAGCAATTCAGGGGTTTTCTGCACCCGTGTCTCCGCCGGAACTGCAGGGTTATCGGCCGCAGGAGGCCTGTTGTCAGGCATTATGCCCACCTGAATACCGAGCCCCATGTATCACTAAAATGTGACAATTCGCCGGTATCTCTCTCCAATTGTCGTTAACGTGAAAATTACGACAACCGGCAGAATCTGCCGGTATTTTGCCGGCCGGGATATGATCTGCCACCTTGACCTGTATAGGCAAAAAAACGATCATACCGCCCTCGCAACGGCCGGCCAGAAGCGCCTGTCCGTCAACAATGAACACATAACAGCGTGGTGACGACCCGCTATCCCACCAATTCAAGGGAGTTCCATGAAGCCAGACGACCAGAAACGCCTGCTGCGTGAAATGATTTTTTTCCGTCGGTTTGAAGATCGATGCTTTGAGGCCTACATGGAGCGCAAGATCGGCGGTTTCCTGCATCTGTATTCCGGTCAGGAGGCGGTGGCCACTGGCGTACTGGAAAAAGCCAGGACCGGGCATGACTATGTAATCACCGGTTACCGCGACCACGTTCACGCACTGAAATCGGGAGCTCCGGCCAGGGAAATCATGGCCGAGCTTTACGGCAAGGAAACCGGTTCCAGCAAGGGCCGTGGCGGCTCGATGCATATCTTCGATCCAACCGCCAATTTCATGGGCGGCTATGCGCTGGTCGGTCAGCCCTTCCCGCTGGCAGCCGGCCTCGCACTTGGCGCCAAGCACCGCGGCGAAGACCAGATCTCGATCTGTTTCCTCGGTGACGGTGCCAACAACCAGGGCACATTCCACGAGACCATGAACATGGCGTCAGTGTGGGAACTGCCCGTGCTGTTTGTTTGCGAGAATAATGGCTACGCCATTGGTACCCATATTGATCGTTCCACCGCCGTAAAAGACCAGTACAAGCGTGTTTGTGGCTACAACATGGAAGCCAGCCAGCATGACGGTATGGACATCGATACGGTCATGGAAGCGGCAGAGAAAGCGATTAAATATGTGCGCGAGAAACAGAAGCCGTATTTTATTGAATTCATGACCTATCGTTATCGCGGCCATTCGATGTCGGATGCGAAGAGCTATCGCACCAAGGAAGAAGAGGCCGAGTGGGAGAAACGTGACCCGATCAAGGTTTATGGCGCCCGCCTGAAAAAGGCAGGCCTGATCAAAGATAGCGATATCAAGGATTGGGAAAAGGAAATCGACGATGAAATCGAGAATGACATCATCAAGTTTGCCGAGGAAAGCCCGGAGCCGAAGATCGAAGATCTGACGCGATATGTACTTGATGACAACCCGGATCCGCGCTGGATCGGGCCGCTGGTTAACGAAGGAGAATAAGCGTGGCCGAGATTGCATACTGGGAAGCCATTCGGCGCGCCCACGACGAAGAGATGGCGAAGGACAAGATGGTCATCGCCATGGGCGAGGACATTGGTGTTGCTGGCGGCACCTATAAGGCGACATCCGGCCTGTTCGATAAATATGGCCCTGAGCGCATTATCGATACCCCGATTTCGGAGAACTCCTATACCGGTATCGGTATCGGCGCGTCCATGGTGGGCATGCGTCCCATCGTCGAGATCATGTCGATTAACTTTGCGTTGCTGGCGCTCGATACCATTATTAATGCTGCTGCGAAGATTCGTTACATGTCGGGGGGCCGCGTTACCTGCCCGGTAGTGATTCGTACTCCCGGGGGTACTGCACATCAGCTGGCGGCCCAACATTCTGCACGCCTGGCTCGTATGTTCATGAGTACTGCCGGCCTGCGGGTGGTTACACCGCGTGGCCCGATTGACGCCTACGGCATGCTCAAGTCTGCCGTACGCTGTAATGATCCGGTGGTGATCATCGAACATGAGCGCATGTACAACATGAAAGAAGAGATGCCGGACGAGGAGTTCTTCCGTCCGCTTGAAGGCGCGGAGATTGTGCGTCGCGGTACTGATATAACGCTTATTGGCTACAACTATAACGTTCATCTTTGCCTGGGGGCTGCCGACATGCTCGCAAAGGACGGCATCAGTGCCGAGGTGCTGGATCTGCGATCGCTCAAACCACTCGACCGTGAAACCATACGTCGCTCGGTAGAAAAGACCCATCGAGTCGTAATCGCCGAGGAAGACGAGGCACCGGTGGGTGTGGGCGCCGAAATCATGGCCGCCATCAACGAAGACTGTTTCTTCGCGCTGGACGCCCAGCCGATCCGTGTGCATGCCGCCGATGTACCGGTGCCATATAACGCTCGTCTGGAGAAGGAGGCGATTCCCGATGTTGAGGACGTCTACCAGGGCGCATTGAAAGCGCTGGGTAAAATCTAGTTACCCGAGTGAATACTTGACTGTTTCCCGATAATTTACCGTATGCAGGGCCTGTGCCCTGCACGATACCTGCGCTGCTATGAGTGATCCATACGTAATAAAAATGCCCCAGCTCTCGGATACCATGACCGAAGGCACGATTGTGTCCTGGGAAAAGAATATTGGCGATTTTATCGAACGCGGTACTGTGGTTGCCACGGTCGAAACCGACAAGGCCATCATGGACGTCGAGGTCTTCCGAGAGGGGTACCTCTCTGGCCCGATGATCGCCGTTGACAGCGTCGTGCCGGTGGGTGATGCCATCGCATTACTGGTCGCGACGGAAGAGGAAGTTGCCGCCGCGGACAGTGCGCCCATCGCCGCCAGCGCCGAGACCACCCAGGCAGTATCGAATGAGCCAGCCCAGCCAGTAGATGAAACACCGACCGACGCCCACCCGGTAAAGATGCCTCAGCTTTCTGACACCATGACCGAAGGCACCCTGGTGACCTGGGAAAAAGAACTTGGCGATCATATTGCTCGCGGTACAGTGGTCGCCACGGTGGAAACTGACAAGGCAGTAATGGATGTCGAAGTGTTTCGAGAAGGTTACTTGTCCGGTCCACTTGCGGCCGTCGATAGTGTTGTCCCCGTTGGTGAGGCCATCGCCTTTCTGGTTGACGATAAATCAAAGGTATTAAAGAGTGAGCGCTCGGCCGTAGCGGCGCCTCCAAAGGCAGCAACGCTGAAGTCCGAGCCAGCGGGTACGGTCAAGGCAAAGACCAAGATTCCGGCGATGCCGCACGGCGCGACACCCGCGCCTCGGCCAAGCACCGGCAAGGCGACGCCTTATGCCCGTCAGCTTGCCGGCGCGCACGGCATCGACCTGAACCAGATCAGAGGAACCGGTCCTGATGGCGCCGTCATTGCTGCGGACGTGCTCAACTCGGATATTCAGAAGACCTCAACCAAACGCGTATTCCAGGTGCCAGGCGAAGGTCGCGCAATGACCGCCATGGAAAAAGCGGTGGCACACAATATGGAGTACTCACTCTCCATGCCGCTGTTCCGGGTAACCATTAATATTCAGCCTGATGCACTTAAGGTGGCATCCAAGAAAGCCGGTGCCTCGCTGACCGTTGCGATTGCCAAGGCCGCTGCGCTGGCGATCATGAAACACCCGTCGATCAATGCGGTTTATCAGCATGAAGATCGTATCGTTGAGCGCGAACAAATCGATATTGGCCTGGCCGTCGAAACAGAAGGTATGGGCCTGGTCGTGCCGGTGTTGCGGAATGCAGCGCATCGTTCGCTGTCCGAGCTGACGGCGAGCTGGACGGATCTGGTTGATCGCGCGCGCAAGCGGCGACTCAAGCCGGAGGAATATTCCAATCCGACATTCACCATTTCCAATATGGGGATGATGGGTGTTGCCCTGTTTGATGCGATACCGTCTCCCGGTACCTCGGCAATCTTTGCTATTGCAACCGCCGGGCCTCAGGGTATGCCGGTGACCATTACCGCGGATCATCGCATCGTCAACGGTGCGGACGCCGCCAAATTCCTGAATACCTTTAAAGAACTGGTAGAGAATCCGGGCTGGCTGAGTGGCTCCGCTGCAGCACCTGCGCCGGTTGCCAAGGGCGAGTCTGCGATACCTGCCGGCGACTGGGATTATGATGTCGTCGTGATTGGTGGCGGGCCCGGTGGCGAAGACTGCGCACGCGACCTGGTTCAGCACGGGCTCAAGGTTGCCATGATCAACGATGCACCGTTTCCGGGCGGCGAGTGTCTGTGGCGCGGTTGTATTCCATCCAAGGCATGGCGTGCCGGCGCGGATCGTATGCGCGATCGCGCCCACGACGCCCGCCTGGGTGTGAAGAACACCAACAAGCCCGAGCTCAACTGGAAAAAACTGGAAGAAACCCGTCGCGGTGTATTGGAAGCGCGTGGTGAGATGGCGCTCAAGACCGACAAGGGCGTAAAGATTGATGTCATTCAGGGCTTTGGCCGTTTCGCCTCTGACCACAGTATTACGGTAGACACGGGCGGCAACAGCAAAGACCCGCATGTCCGGGCGACGCCAGGCGACGGCAAGAAAATCAAAACGATTACCTTTGGTGCCGCGGTCGTTGCTACCGGGGCACCACCATTTGTGCCGCCGATTGAAGGCGCCACCAGCAAGGGTGTGTTGACCTCCGACACGGTCTGGGATCTGAAAGAAGCGCCGACGCGTCTCGGTATAATTGGTGCCGGCGCTATTGGCCTGGAAATGGCGCAGATCTTTACCGACTTTGGTGCCAAGGTTACGGTACTGGAATCATCTGACCGGCCATTGAAAGAGGTAGAGCCCGAGATTGCCAAGATGCTGGCGGGCCTGCTAGAAACCGAAAAGAATCTGACGCTTGTTCCCAATGCCAAGGCGAAAAAGATATCCGGCAAGCCCGGTGAAATGACGCTGGCATTTGAAGACGGTGAAGGGAAAAGCCGGAGTTACAAGTGCGACTATGTCGTAATGGCGACCGGTAAACGACCGGTGGTGGCGCCGCTGGATCTCGACAAGGCCGGCATTGCGGTCGAGAACGGCGCGATCAAGGTCGATGCAACCTGCCGTACCAATGTGCCTCATATCTTTGCCGTCGGTGATGTTGTCGGTGGCTTGATGCTGGCGCATACCGCCGGTCAGCAAGGCCGCGTGGCCGCCATGACCATCACCGGTGAGGCCGCGTTTTACGACGAAAGCAAAGACTGCGGTGTAATTTTTACGCGACCCCAGGCAGCCTTTGTTGGTCTGTCAGTTGATCAGGCCAAGGCCAGGGGACTGGATCCGGTTGAAGTGAAGGCGCCAATGAGTATTGATGCCAAGGCCATGATAACCGGCGAAACCGACGGCATGATTAAAATCGTGGCGGACAAGACCAGCCATCGAATTGTCGGTGTGCATTTCCTGACCGAGCATGCCGATACCCTTATCGGTGAAGCGGTCATGATGGTGTCTGGCGAGATGACCCTGGATCAGGCGGCGATGGCAATTCATCCGCATCCCACCCAAACCGAGCTCTTTGGCGACATGTCGCGCCGATTATTGTCCCGTTTGCGTCGCAGCGAGGCGCGTAAAAAGTAGCGTCAGCCGGGCTTGTGCCAGGTGACGACGTTGGCACCTGAAAAATGTCAGGTGTCGCTTCAACGGGACAGGCTTTGTATACTTTCGTGACCAATGTCACGATCACCCGGGTTCCTGCATTTTTACGCCGTATTCGTTAAATCTACATAATGGAGTTTGCGCAGAATCATGTCGCAAGTTAAAAAAGTGGTGCTCGCCTATTCGGGCGGTCTGGATACCTCGGTCATTCTCAAGTGGCTTCAGGAAACCTATGGTTGTGAGGTGGTTACCTTTACTGCCGATATCGGTCAGGGTGAAGAGGTGGAGCCGGCACGTGCCAAGGCCGAGGCCATGGGTATCAAGGAAATCTATATTGAAGACCTGCGCGAAGAGTTCGCGCGCGATTACGTGTTCCCGATGTTTCGTGCCAACACTATTTATGAAGGCGAGTACCTGTTGGGCACCTCAATTGCACGCCCGTTGATTGCCAAACGCCTGGTCGAGATTGCCGCGGACACGGGTGGCGATGCGATCTCGCATGGCGCTACCGGCAAAGGCAATGACCAGGTGCGATTTGAGCTCGGTGCCTACGCGCTGGCACCGGATATCAAGGTGATTGCCCCTTGGCGCGAATGGGACCTCACTTCTCGTGAAAAATTGCTGGCCTATGCCGACAAGAATGGGATCGCGGTCGACAAGAAGCCGGGTGAAAAATCGCCATACTCAATGGATGCCAACCTGCTGCACATCTCCTACGAAGGCGGCATCCTGGAAGACCCGTGGGCAGAACCGGAAGAGGGCATGTGGCGCTGGTCGGTATCTCCGGAACAGGCACCAGATAAAGCCAGCTATGTTGACCTCACCTATCGCAAGGGCGATGTCGTCGCCATTGATGGCGTCGACATGACGCCGGCCACCGTTATGGAGACCCTCAATAAGCTGGGATCGGCTAATGGCATCGGTCGCGACGATATTGTCGAGAACCGCTATGTCGGGATGAAATCGCGCGGGTGTTACGAAACACCTGCAGGCACGATCATGCTGAAGGCACATCGCGCAATGGAATCCCTTACTTTGGATAGGGAAGTTGCCCATTTGAAGGACGAATTGATGCCGCGCTACGCCAGTCTGATCTATAACGGCTACTGGTGGAGCCCAGAGCGCAAAATGATGCAGCAAATGATCGACGCCTCGCAGGAGCATGTGAATGGCTCGGTCAGGGTCAAGCTATACAAGGGAAATGTCAGTGTCGCCGGCAGAAAGTCCGACAGCGACAGCCTTTTCGATGCCAATATCGCCACATTCGAAGACGATGCCGGTGCCTACGATCAGGCCGATGCCGCCGGATTTATCAAGCTGAATGCCTTGCGTCTGCGCATTGCGGCACGTCGCAAGCGTACCTGAATCTGGCCCGTTTCGTGCATCCCTGCGTGTCTATACTTATTAAAAAGACCGATTAATTAGGGCTACGGCTGTCCCCCGGGTGACTTGTCCGCGCCCGACAATCAGGGACCGATTCTTGCCGCTTTCCGATATATCCGCGATTGCCTTTCGGCGCAGGTTCACCCTGCTGGTATTGCTCGCCTGGATAGTGCCTCCTGTGTTCGGCATGGGATTTCTGCTTTTTCTCGGCATCTTTACGCCAGGCCAGATCGGCAGGATCCTGGTCACGCCGCTGCAACCGATCTTCATCGCCGCCAATCTGCTTCTCGCCTGCTGGTTGCTGGGCCGCTGGGTAAAACCGGTGGCACAACATCTGGCAGATGCCCGGGCGGTGTCGCACGAACTGGTCCTGGAGCGGGTGCGGCGATTCTCCTCGCTGTTCTGGGGCCTGTTTCTTGGCTACCTGTTGCTGGCACCGGCATCCGTTATCCTGAGTGTGGAGTACTACACGGGTTACGTGGCGCAACCGATTGACTGGTTCCGGGTCCACCTGACTGCGCTGATCGTCTCGATTGTTGTCGGTCTGCCCATCTTCTTCAGTTTTTACGATCTGTTTGGCCGCGCACTCGTCGGCATCCAGATCAAGCGACCCACCCTGACCGTTCGCACCAAGGTGTTTATGATTGGTGCGCTGATTCCGCTGCTGATAGACACGACGCTGGTTCAGTACTTCTGGGCGCGGACTGGCCAGTTCGACGCAGAGCTGTTCCTGGTCTGGTTGGTGCTTGAATTGATGGCGATAGGTGGCAGCCTGATTTTTGCCCATAGCTTTGGGCAGTCGATTCAGCCATTGAAGGAGTTCGTCGACGCCCGCGGAACTGTTAGTGGCTTCGCGCTGTCGGAACTGAAGCCGCAATCGACAGACGAACTCGGTGTAATTACGTCGAACATTCAGGGGCTGGCGGAACAGCTGCGGCTGCAGAGCGAGATTCTGGAGATTCGTAATCTGGTGCTCGCTGCCAGCACTGCCAGCAACATGCTGGAGGAAGCGTTTATCACCATCCTCGATATTGCCGACGCCGCTCTCGGTGCGGACAAGTCATTCCTGATGCTGTATGACCCGGCGAGTGATGAGCTGGTCAACGTGGCGTATTCCGGAGCGCCTTATAGCGAGAATGGCCACTATCGCATGTCGCTGACAAGCGATTCTTCGCTGGCAGTGCTCACCTTCAAGAGCGGCCAGACGATTGCGATTGATGATGTCGCCGATGACCCGCGGGTTAACCGGAAAGTGGTGGCAGAACAACAGATCTTGTCCTCCATTGCGACACCGCTGCGCTACGGTGATGCGCTGATCGGTGTGTTGATCTCAAGTACCAGTGAGGTTGTGCGCCATTATACAGCTCGCGAGGTTCGTCTGATCGAGGCGCTGGCCCAGGAAGCGGCGCTAGTTACCAATATACTGATGCTCAACCAGGAACAGCAACGGGCTGAACGTCGCTATCGCGAACTGAATGAGCTGGCTCCCGATCCGATTCTGGTGATTGACGAGTCGGGCAGGTTGTCCGAAATCAACCACGCCGCCGAGATCCTGTTGGGAAAACCGCGTGACCAGTTGATCGGCATACCGGTTAGCAAATTTATTGCGACCTGTCAGCCGGCGTATATGCTGGACGGCATGCAAAATATTTCCGAAGGCGAGAGTGTTCAATGTCAGGCTGAGCTCGTGGTGGAGCGGGATGGCAGGCCAATTGTTGTCGACGTTCATGCCTCACGCCTGCAACTGGGTGGTATCAGTATGGTTCAGGCATTCTTGCGAGACATCACCCGGCAGAAGCAGACTGAAGAGGACTTCCGGCATTCACAAGAGAAGCTTACGCTTCACATTGACCAAACCCCGATCGGTGTTATTGAGTGGAATACCAGTTTTGAAGTGGTGGAGTGGAACCCTGCGGCCGAAAAGATATTTGGCTATTCGAACGAGGAAGCAATGCTCAAGCATGCCATGGATCTGGTAATACCTGAGTCGGCACGCGACCATGTGGACGCGATCTGGCGAGCCCTGCTGGAACAGAAGGGCGGTAGTCGCAGTACAAATGAGAACGTGACCAAAGATGGAAGCACTATTATTTGTGAATGGTATAACACGCCGTTGATAAGCGATGGTGGTGAGGTAGTAGGTGTTGCGTCGCTGGTGCGGGACATTACCGCCAGCCAGATCGCCGAGGAAAGTCTGCGTGAATCCGAGCGCGAGCTGAGCGGAATTCTCAACAGTTTGCAGGATACTTTTTATCGAACTGATATCGAGGGAAGAATCGTTCGTGTTTCGCCCTCGGTGAAAAAATTGCTGGGGTATACACCCGAGGAGCTGCTGGGGAAAAAGCTGGGTAATTTATATGTGGATCCGGCACAGCGGAAACGATTCATGGAAGAATTGAAGGTGAGTGGTGGCGTTGTAAGAGGGTTCCAGGCAGCACTTCTCCGTAAGGATGGTTCTGAGGTCTGGGTCTCGACCAACGCCCAGTACTACCGCGACGAAAATGACGAAGTTGCGGGCGTCGAGGGAACAACCCGCGATATGACAAAATACCGTCGTACGCAGGAAGAGTTGTTCAAGGAGAAAGAACGTGCCCAGGTCACGCTGGAGTCCATTGGCGATGGCGTGATTACGACCGATGTCAGCGGAAATATTGAGTATATCAATCCCGTGGCAGAGCAGATTTGTGGTTGGTCGCTGGAATCCGCCGAGGACCACGTTTTTGAAGAAGTGTTTCAATTACTTGAAGAGAGTACGCGGCAGCCGATCGAGAGTCCGATCCTGCAGTGTCTGGAAAAGCGCCACCCGGTTTCATCAGACACCGATACTATCCTCATTGGCAAGCACGGTCGCGAGTATGCCATCGAATATTCAGCGTCGCCAATTCGCGATCGGGCTGGCGGGCTCATGGGCGTGGTGGTCGGGCTGCATGATGTTACTGTCATGCGCCAGTTGTCCCAGCAGCTAAGCCACCAGGCGACCCACGATGCGTTGACCGGCTTGATTAATCGTCATGAGTTCGAGCTTCGCCTGAAATCTGGGCTCGATAGCGTCCATGTCGAAGGCGTGCAACACGCGTTGTGCTACCTGGACCTCGACCAGTTCAAGGTGGTGAACGATACCTGTGGCCATATTGCCGGCGACAAGCTGCTGAAGCAGGTTACCGCCAGACTGCGAGAAAAGGTGCGCCGTGCAGACACCCTGGCCCGCCTTGGTGGTGACGAGTTTGGTGTCCTGTTGTGGGACTGCCCGCTAGAGACCGCCAAGAAAGTCGCGGATGACCTCCGGCGGAGCGTAAGGGAGTTTCGATTCGCCTGGGAAGACAAGGTGTTTGATATAGGCGTCAGCATCGGGCTGGTGCCAATCGCTGGAAACAGCGGCACGCTGACTGATGTGCTGAGTGCTGCCGACAGCGCCTGTTATGCGGCGAAGGATCGGGGCCGAAATCGCGTGCATGTCTACCAGCCCGACGACAAGTTACTGAGCCAACGGCATGGGGAGATGCAATGGGTGTCGCGTATTACCACGGCACTGGAAGATGACCGCCTGGTGTTATTTGGCCAACGGATTCAATCGTTGGTGAACGGTGACGTCGATCACTGGGAGTTGCTGGTAAGACTGAAGGAGGCCGACGGTACGCTGGTGCCGCCAATGGCCTTTATTCCTGCGGCGGAACGCTACCACATCATGCCTGCGATAGACCGATGGGTGCTGAAACAGGCGGTAAGCATAATCGCGGAACATCAGCACCTGCAAAATGATTCAGCGCCGGTCTTCAACATTAATTTGTCCGGTCAGTCGCTGTCCGATGATCTGGTGCTCGAATTTATCGTCGACCAGATCAAGCAAAAGGCGATCAATCCCGAAAAAATCTGTTTCGAAATAACCGAGACTGCGGCCATTGCGGACCTGAATCATGCGACGCGTTTTATCGCGGTCATGACCGGGCTGGGCTGCCGCTTTGCACTTGATGATTTTGGTAGCGGGCTCAGCTCGTTCGCGTACCTGAAAAACCTTAATGTCAGTTATCTGAAAATTGACGGCGGTTTTGTCCGCAACATGGTTGACGATCCAATCGATTTTGCGATGGTCGAATCAATCAACCACGTCGGCCATACCCTGGGCATTAAAACGATCGCAGAATTTGTCGAGTCCGACAAAGTCCTCGACGCGATCACTCGTCTCGGCGTGGACTACGCCCAGGGCTTTGGTATCGCCAGACCAGTTGAAATTGACCGTGATTTCTTTACGAATAATACGTTACCCCCAATCCCGAAAAAACCGCACTAGGCACTCCCGTCGGTTGCCCGGTTCTCCAGGAATGCAGTACAGTTGCCGGGTCACAACAGGAAATCAAAAACGTGAGAATTCTTCATACCATGCTTCGTGTCGGTGATCTGGACCGTTCCATACAGTTCTACACTGACGTGCTCGGAATGCGCGTGTTGCGCAGAAAGGACTACCCGGACGGCAAGTTTACCCTGGCATTCGTTGGCTACGGCCCGGAGTCAGAGCAAGCGGTAATTGAACTGACGCATAACTGGGAAACCGGAAAATATGACCTGGGCGACGGGTTTGGACACATCGCGCTGGCGGTCGATGACGCATCGGCGGCCTGTGAGGAAATTCGCCAACGTGGTGGTCGAGTGGTGCGTGAGGCCGGTCCGATGAAGCATGGTACGACGGTTATTGCCTTTGTTGAGGACCCGGACGGCTACAAAATAGAGCTTATCGAACGCAAATAACGGCTTCAACGCCATGCTCCAGCTTTCAATAATCAGCAATCACCATGCCACCCTGGCCTGGAAAATTTATTCAGCAATATTAGTATGCTATTGCTTGCCTTTTCCGCCGCCTGACTAAAATCCCTGTCATGGGTGTCAGGTTGGTCAGGTTTTGTCAGCTTCCAGGCAAAATCGGCCCCGGTCGATCCCTCAGACCGGCAGCCGGGTTTCTGCAAAAATTGCGGCCTTATTTGACTGTCGTCAGGCCCAGGATCTCCCAGTCCTGCATACCGCCGCGATACCACTTGATCTTGTGCGCCGGATAACCGACCTGCAGCAGGGATTTGATGTTATTCGGTGACTGGCCGCACCACATGCCGTTGCAGAACAGCACCAGCGTCTTGGCGCCACTGAAATTCCAGATGCCGTCTTCTTCTTTTGCGCCAAACTGCTTCTTCAGGATATCGCTAACGGTGAACGGGTCAGAGTTCGCGATATTAAGGCTGGTCCAGGGGATATTGACCGAGCCGGGAATAGTGCCACGTTCTACCCAGTCCGGTGTGCGTGAGTCTATGACGATGAGGCTCTTATCCCCATTGCTGACCTTCTTCAGGTAATGCAGCATCTCGACTTCGGCGATGGTTTCCACGCCGGGGGCCAGCGTCGACGGCTGGATACAGAACGGCGGGCACTTGCGAGAAGTCTTGGCAAAGGCCCTGTTCACCACGTTCTTCTGATCCTGGTTGCGCATAATCGTGACAGTCTTGCCGTTGTGCTTGACCATTACCCGGCTCATCGTTGGCGTAATACCGACCGCATCCTTGGCGGATACCAGTGTCGGCGACGCGGTAAGGCCGAGGCAGATACCGGCAATAATTAACAGTTTTTCGATTCTCATCTTTGACTCCTGCATAGTTAGAATGTCCTACCGCCGGTCGCAGTCGGGCTCATCGCTTCCGGATCCATCATCTTTCTTCTTCTTTTTCTCTTTCTTTCTCTTGTCTCTTTCCGATTCCATGATCGTTGGATTAAACACTGGCTAGTTGTCGACACGATCGATACTTGCGGCTCCAGTGTCAGCGCCGGTAGTAGGGGTGGCTAGATTCAATGCCGCTATAGCCAGAACGGCGAGCATAAATTTCATCTTCTCCGTCTCTCCTGATGGGCGCGAATCGTCATTGCATAATTCACTACAGAAGGCTGAATAGCCCCTCACAGGGCCATCAATTGTAACTCACGTGCCACTATCGAGACGGGAATAACAAGCTGAAATACCGGAAGAAATGTATTCGGGTCAGGCGTTATGTCACCGGGTCATGTCAGTAGTGACAGTTCCGTCAGACACGAGACAGATCAATCGTGATTGACGAAGATCAGCTCCCTGACAGGAAACCCCAGGGCACGTGCCTGATCAAGAAATTCGGCCTTGAGCTTGTCGCTGACCCTGGGTGTGCGAGACAAAAACCAGAGATACGACTGATCCGGGCCCGATACAAACGCGTACTGGTAGTTCGCCTTATCGAGCTCAAATACAACATATGAGCCGTAAAACGGGCCGAAAAAGGATACCTTTAGATAGCCCTCGTCTGGTGCGCGAACAAAATAGGCCTTGCCTTCGGCATCTTTCCATTTGTTCGATTTTGCAGAGAAGCCGCGATTCAGGACGCGGACACCACCATCGTCCCGCATCGAATATTCTGCAGTTACTTGTTCCAGCCCGCGCTCAAACGAATGATCCAGTCTGGCGATTTCATACCACTTGCCCAGGTATCTCTCCAGCTCGAACTGCTTCACCGGCTTGACCGAGTCCGGGTATCCGAGGCAGCTGGATAACAGCAGGGTGCCAAGCACTAGCACCAGCTTCTTGATCGACTGTGTCGGGACCTTGGGCATGGGGCCAGTATAGTCCTATGTCTTCAGGATACTAGACCCGGGCAGAGGTGAACTCCGCCGGGACTTGATTATCCGGGTTGGGATTAACGTCTCTTAAAATAGTTGGCGATCCAGTAATCCGCGCTAACGTAGCGGCCAGCGCCGATAAAAAACAACGCCAGCAGCATTATGAAATAGGTTGCCGCGAATTCGATGCCGTTGTTCAGTATGACAAAGCTACCGCTCTCGGTAAGCCATTCATAGTTGCCATGTTCCTTGAGAATGTCTTTGGCCTTGTCCAGCCGCTCCGCCGCGCCGTACACCTTTTCGTTGGCAAACACCCATTGGCTGCTATCGGCAATAGCGAGCCACCCGTTTTGCCAGTGCACAGCAAAGGCGGCGACAAGCATGGTTACCATCAAGGGGATTGATATCCAGCGCACACCCAGGCCGAAGAACAGCATGGCGGCACCTGCCAACTCGGTCGATGTCGCCAGAAATGCCATCAGGTTGGGGAGTGGCAGGCCCAGCCCCCAGTCGGGATTCCCGAACCAGGCAGCTGTATCACCGAAGTGAGTGAATTTGTTGTAGCCTGCCATCAGGAAGATCGGAACCAGGTAAAGACGTAGCGCCAGGGGAGCAAGGAAGTCTGCTTTTCTGGTGTTATCTAGAAGTGCCTGCAGTTGCCGCATTCGGTCCATCGTTCATTCCTCGCTGTAAGTTTTAGTAGATGTCCTGACACCCTGTGGTGTGGCTTCTAACTACGACAGGAGATTTTGAATGAAGTTCAGTGACGTAATGGTGCGAACAGAAGTCTAGCGGGAAGTGCCAAGAACAATATCGTGTCGACGGAGATCTTCCAGAATATCGAGACCACCGCTAATTACCGCATCCGGGTTCGCGTGTTGCATGTCTTGTGAAATATTTAATAGCGCTTCGCGACCGGTCAACGCCGGATCCTGTTGCAGATGCTGCAGCAAAATGGAGGTCACGGGATTAATTTCAATAAATCCAACCTCATCCTCTTTATTTCGATAGACGATGATTGATGTCGCCTGATCGGGGGCCTCGGTTGGCAGGTAGTCGGTGCGAATCCGGTGTACCGGGAATCGGTAACTTAGTACCCAGGCGAGCGGCGAAATGACAGGGTGCCCGGTCGCCAGGTCGCCGTCCGGGTCTATTTGGCCCCAGTCAATCTCGGCGTTTTCGTGGGCTGCTGCCAGCTCCATCCACTCGTAGTGCGCCAGCTCGATCATGAACGGAAAATCGTCTGCCTGTGGTTTTCGGGTGTTCTGCAGATAGGACAGAAACTCTGCCGGCATTTCCGGGAACAGGGGAGTTTCTGCACGATGATGTGCAAAATAATCCCTGATCATGGCCAACCAACGATCCTCGCCAAGGATCTCTTGCAGCACCGGATAACTCGACGCCATGAAATCCTCAACATTGTTGAAGAACAGCTCCCGGTAAACCGCCATCCGGCGATCCTCGATATTGTCGGGCACAGGGTTTCTTTCGGGGTCGCGAATATGGGCGGCGAACTCGAACTGCTTGCGGATAAATTCCGGTTGCTCAGCTGGAGCGTGCAACTTGTTTTTCATCGGCCTGTGCCATCCATTTTTGTTGCAAGGCGGCGATTTGATCCACTTCGGTCAACAGTTCGGAAAGGGGCGGGATATTGAAATCACGCTCGAGCAATGTCGGGATGACACCGAATTGCGCGTAGGTTCTGTCTAGCAGGTCCCAGACGGGATCAATTATGTCAGCGCCGTGGGTGTCGACGATCAGGTCATCGGCTTCGTTGTAGTGGCCGGCGATATGGATATAGCTGATTCGATCGGCTGGCAGACTTTTCAGAAATTCGACGGCATCGTATTTGTGATTAACGCTGTTGACGTAAATGTTGTTGACGTCAAGCAACAGGCCGCAATCGGCCTCTGCCAGCACGGCGTTAATAAAATCGATCTCGGCCATCTCCTGGCCGGGCGCCGCGTAGTAGGAAACATTTTCCATGATGATGCGCTGCTCGAGAAAGTCCTGCACCTGGCGAATGCGATCGGCGACATATGTTACCGCCTCTGAGGTAAACGGGATGGGCATCAAATCATACATATGCCCGTCATCACTGCAGTAACTCAAATGCTCACTGTAGGTGCGAACGTTGTGTTGTTTCAGAAAGTCTTTGACTTGCTGCAGAAAATTAAAGTCTAGCGGGGAGGGACTGCCAATGGACAGTGATAGTCCATGGGTAACAAACGGATACTTCTCCGTGAACTCACGAAATTTCTTGCCATAACGACCACCAACGCCGATCCAGTTTTCCGGAGCGACCTCGAGAAAGTCGAGTTGTGCAGGCGGTTGGTCCTCAAGCGGACCCATCAGGGCCCGCTTGAGTCCAAGTCCAGCACCATGAACGGGGTATTGCTGATTCATGGGATAAGTTTACGACAACTTACTTCTTGCCGCCGCACTTACCTTCACCGCACTGGCCTTCTTTCCCGCCGTCTTTTTTGCCGCCACAGTGACCGTCTTTGTCACCCTTGGCGCCACAATGGGCTTCGCTGCCCTTTTTGCCGCCACAGTTGCCTTCTTTGCCGGCAACCTGGTAACCACTGGAAAGCGGCTGCATGGCGAACGGATTGGTGTCGGCACTGGCAACCGGGGTTGCAGCCATGGAAGCAACAAAGGTAGCGCCAAGGGCAGCGGCCAGAGCTTTAGGTGTGTTCATTTTAGCCATTCGATAGATCTCCATTAAACAGTGAATAAAGCTTGTTTTAATTCAAAGGTTGAAAAACTCCTGTGGCGTGGCAATCCGTTTCGCCGATCGGAGCCGTAACTCCGTTGTACCAGCGCTATCCATTGCGCACGGTAAACTATGACTCTGTCGAACAGGGAAAGTTTCCGGGAATCGGGCGGTTTTCAGTATTATTTACGCGTGTCGCGTAAGTGCTTGTCCAGGCAGGTAAAATATAGTTTTTCGTCGGGCGCTGTGCGGTCGCGCTGGGCATGCCAGAGCATTTCACCGAGGCACTCCATAATATTATGCAGTGCGACATGCCCATCCTGGTGTTGTTCAGATAGCTTTGTGAAATAGGTCTTGATGCCTTTCGGGCGATCCATCGACAACTGCTCTTCGATGGCAACATGCATGCCGAGATGCAGAAACGGGTTGATCTCGCCATGCTCCGGCAGGTAGTCCTTGTCCTGGAAGCGCTCGGGATTCTCCAGCAACGACTGATATTCCGGGTGGGCCAGTATCACCTTGATGATAATACGCTCGGCACCCTCTAGCGGTTCCTGGTTCTGGTATTTACGCCAGACATTAAAGAACACCGACCGGGTGTCCTGGCGCGATTCGCCAAACAACATGGATCAGGCCTCGACGCTGAACAGGCCGAGAATGGTGGAGTACTGGAACAGGTGGTTGTCAGTTTCCAGTGGACCAATCTCGCCGTTGCCATAAAACCCGATGGTCGGCAGCCCCGGGAAGCTTGCCTGCAGGATTTCCAGATCACGATCGCGGTTGCCGTAAAAATGTGGACCACGGCCCATGCACGGAAACAGTAATGAAAAATCCGGTCTGCCGCCTAGCCTGTTGGCCGCCTGCTGCACCGTCTGCTTCATTTCGCGCTCGGCCGCGAGGGTATCGCGCATGGCCCAGAACAATGACTCTCCCGGGCGCAGTCGATCGGCGAGGGTTATCGACTGGTCATTGAGATTGGCGGAGACGATATGGTTCAGGCGGAAGCGCCCTTCGCTGATAGCAGTATCCGGGTCACCAAAGGTAACACCCCCCATCAGCAAATGAAGCGGAATGTGTTTTTTCTCGCGCACAGACTGCGGCAGTGAGCGAACCAGCACATTCAGCGCCGGATAGTTGCCTAGCCGCATGAGATCGTGGCCTTCCACCTCCGCGACCTTGATCGGCGCGGTCAGAGCGCGCACACCCTGTGAGACCACAACCCCGGCGCGAGTATGACTGATGCGCGCCTCAACTCGTCCGCTCTCGGCAACACGGCTGCCGCTCCAGACCTTGAATGGCCCTTGGCCAAAGGGATCTCCGGAAACTGCACCAATTCGTTTTGCGGGGATGTCGAGCCAATCACTGGCAAGACCAGCGGGGGTACACAGGCTTAGCAGGGTTTCGCTATCGTCCATGTGGTTCCCGGACAGATCCAGTTGAATGGCGTCACCAAAAACCATGGCCGCCGCGCCCGGGCTATCGAGCAGCCATTCATCCTCGGTCAGGATGCCGGTGCCGGTGCCCCCAACCACCTGCATGCAATCAGCGGCACGTGCGGCGGCGCGCAGGGCTGGCTCCGGGTTTTCGGCGTATTCGTGGGTAAGAAAGAGGATAACGCCATTGGCGCGGTCCAGCTCCGCCCGCTCAAGTGCCTGCCGTACTGCACTGGCGGCATGAGAGGGGTCCGCACGGACACCATGACTGAGACCGGTGGCGACGCTGCTCATTCCTCCACTTTATCTTTATATTCACACAAATCATAGATAACGCAGCTGCCGCAGCGTGGCTTGCGGGCGATGCAAGTATAGCGACCATGCCATATCAGCCAGTGGTGCGCATCATGCTTGAAACTGTCGGGCACCACTTTCATCAACCGGTCTTCCACTTCGCGAACGGTTTTTCCGGGGGCGATGCCGGTGCGGTTGGCAACCCTGAATATGTGGGTGTCGACCGCAATCACCGGTTCTCCGAAAGCCGTATTCAGGATTACGTTGGCGGTTTTGCGCCCGACGCCCGGCAACGCCTCGAGCGCTTCGCGTGTGCGCGGCACCTTGCCGGCGTGCTCGGCGACCAGCATGCGGCAGGTTTTCATAATGTTGGCGGACTTGGTGGGATAGAGACCGATGGTTTTGACGTACGATTTCAGTTTCGGCAGGCCCATGTCGACAATGTCTTGCGGATTCCTGGCAAGCTTGAACAGTTCCCTGGTTGCGATATTGACGCCCTTGTCGGTGGCCTGTGCAGATAGAATAACGGCGACCAGCAGCTGAAACGTGTTCCCGTGTTTTAGTTCGGTCGTTGGTTTCGGATTCGCTGCACGCAGGCGTTCGAATATTTGATGCCGTTTGTCCTTGTTCATGATGACTTGCGCTTCTGCTTGACCCGTTGGACCGCGGCGCGGATATCAGCGCGGATGCGTTCACTTTCGTTCAATGTTTTCGCCTGTTTGGCTTTGGCACTTTCGCGCTTGCGACGGGCAAGGCGGCGCAGGCGCGAAATTGTGTTTCGCCGCGCGATCAACGTCTCTGCGTAACCGTATTCCGGCCAGGCGGATGCGTTCCCAGCCGGGTGTACGCTATCGGGAACCAGTTCGATGCAATCAACCGGGCAAGGCTGGATGCACAATTCGCACCCGGTGCACAGCTGGTCCAGCACAGTATGCATACGCTTGCCGCGGCCAATGATGGCGTCAACCGGACAGGCCTGGATGCACAGCGTGCAACCAATGCACTGTGTCTCAATAATCCTTGCCAGTACGCGCGGTTGATGTTCACCGCATTCAGGATCCAGCGGTTTTGCCGGTCGATCTAGCATTGCCGCCAGGCGGGCAATCGTGACATCGCCGCCAGGCGGGCAACGATTCAGGTCGGTCTCGCCCCGGACCAGGGCACTGGCGTAATCGTGACAACGCGGATAGCCGCAGCGTGTGCATTGGGTTTGTGGCAGGCACTGGTCGATCGCCTTGATCGAGGGCGCAGAATCAGAAAGATGTGCGTTGTCAGCAGTCATAAAGGCGCGAGTATGGCCAGTGACTATAGACTTTGCAACGGCGCGCATATTGGGGTTTGCCGTCAGCTACAGTAGACTGGCCCGATTCGGGGACTGAATTATTATGCCAGCTAAAAAAAATAAAAAAGCAAAAGAAGAAGCCAGAACTTTCATTCACGGCGTGATTCGCCAGATAAAACGCTCACGCAAGCCGGTAACCATACTGTTTACCGATGTTGAGGGTTCCACCAGCTACTGGGATCGGCACGGCGACATCAAGGGTCGGTTGATGATCGACCAGCACAACCGTGTTGTATTTCCGGTTATAAGGAACTTCAAGGGGCGAATTATCAAGACCATCGGTGATGCAGTGATGGCGTCATTCCGGGATCCGGAAAACGCCATGAAAGCCGCCATCGCCATTCAACAGGGGCTGGAGCAAAAGCGGAAGGAAGATCGCAGTTTCCGTATGCATGTTCGTATCGGTATCCACACCGGTCAGGCGATCGTTGAGCGTTCCGATGTCTATGGTGATGCAGTAAATGTTGCGTCACGGATAGAGAGTCGTGGCAAGGGCGGCGATATTCTTGTGTCCCATGGAACGGCCAATCGGCTCAATAAAGCGGCCTATCATTTGAAGAAAAAAGGCAGCTTCAGCCTGAAGGGAAAGAAGAATCCGCTAACGATCTATCAGTGCAAGTGGCAGGACTCCGCGAAGTTCGTCGATAGCGTTCAGTTCACCAGCTTTTTGCCATTTGCCGCCCAACAGAAGGCCGAATTGCTGCTGCATACCGCAGTGTCGATCGGCCTGTTGTATTTCCTTTATATCAAATACCTGCGCTACGTCATTGCTGACAGCGAGCGGCTGCTGTTTCTTACCCTTGATCCGGCGACGCTGCTCAACGTCCACCCGGTTGCGCCGGTGGTACTGATACTGGCGGTGTCGCTGGCGATTCAACTCTTCGGCGGAATTCACACCATTCCTGGCTGGGTGGTGCGCCTGGTAAAGGGTGGCTTCGGTTTTGCCATCGCGTTTGCTGCAGTCTATCTGGTAACGATGACATTGACCGGCGGCGCGGAGGCACAAGTACAACGAGTGCTCTCGCGCTCGGATCACCTGTTTGTCGAGGTGGTCAGCGATAACACGGCGATATACGCCCGTCCGCATGCTGGCGCCGACGTACTGCGCCATACCGACGATGGCAACCTGTTGCTGCTTGCGGACGTGAAGCGCATCAAGGGGATTACCTGGAACAAGGTATTTGTTGGTGGCAGTCGACATGGCTGGGTCGAGCGCGTGTTACCGCCTCGCATCGGTGTGCCGGAAAAGCGTCTGACACTGGCCTATAAATTTTATTTTCGATACCAGGACCTGTATGCCCTGATCGGAGGAATGATTGGTTTTCTCTGGGGCTACCTGAATTTTCGCATTCGCCCGGTTTGATAGTTTCGTAAGCGGGAAAATCGATCGCTACTTTATGCGCATGCCGGGTTTCGCGCCGGAATCGGGCGACAAAATCCACAGTTCCTTGCCACCCGGTCCTGCCGCCAGCACCATTCCTTCCGATACACCGAAGCGCATCTTCCGCGGTGCCAGGTTCGCCACCATCACGGTAAGTCTGCCCTCGAGGTCTTCGGGTTGATAGGCGGACTTGATGCCGGCAAAGACGTTGCGAGTTTCACCGCCAAGATCCAGCGTCAGCTGCAATAATTTGTCTGCTCCCTCGACATGTTCGGCTTTGGCGATTAACGCCACGCGCAGATCCAGCTTGGCAAAGTCGTCGAATTCAATCGTGTCGCGAATCGGGTCATCGGCCAGCGGGCCGCTAACGGTTTTTGTGTCACTCAAGGGAACGAGCTCCTCTTTGGCTTGTGCAAGCATACTGTCAATCTGCGTCTGCTCAACGCGGGTAAGCATGTGGTTGAACGGATTAATGTTCTGGCCGGTTAGTGGCGTTTGGGTACTTTGCCATGTTAACGGATCGATGCCGAGAAACGCCTCGGCCTTTTCAGCCGTGGCGGGAATGATCGGTTTGAGATACCCCATCAGGACATAGAACAGGTTCAGTCCCTGGGTACATATGGCCTGCAATTCACTGTCTTTGCCGTCCTGCTTTGCCACCACCCAGGGTTCCTTGTCATTAATGTACTGGTTGGCGATGTCGGCCAGTGCCATGATCTCGCGAACGGCACGTGAGTACTCACGGTTCTCAAAATGTGCGGCGATCGATTCGCCAGCATCGACAAACTGCTGATAAAGATGAGGTTCCGGCAGCTTGTCGGCCAGCTTGCCGTCAAAGCGCTTGCTGATAAATCCGGCGCAACGACTGGCGATATTGACGACCTTGCCAACGAGATCGGAATTGACGCGCAACAGGAAGTCTTCCAGATTAAGATCGATATCTTCAACCGTGTTGCCGAGCTTGGCGGCAAAGTAGTAGCGCAGGTATTCCGGGTCGATATGGTCGAGATAGGTGCGGGCATTAATAAAGGTGCCCCGTGATTTCGACATCTTGTTGCCATCGACGGTAAGGAACCCGTGGGTAAATATCGACGTGGGGCCGCGGTAGCCTGCACCGGTCAATACCGCCGGCCAGAAGAGAGCATGGAAATAGAGAATATCCTTGCCGATAAAGTGGTACAGCTCTGTGTCGCTGTCCGGCTTCCACCAGGCATCGAAGTCCATACCATTCTTTTTGCAGAGCTGCTGAAAACTCGCCATGTAGCCCATTGGCGCATCCAGCCAGACATAGAAGTATTTGTCTTTTGCGCCCGGGATCTCGAAACCAAAGTAGGGTGCATCGCGCGAGATGTCCCAGTCCTGCAGGCCGCCTTCGAACCATTCCTCGAGTTTGCTGACAACGTCTGCCTGAACGTGGTTGGTATGAACGTGTTGCAGTTGATGCAGCGTGTGCATGCGAGGAGCGCCAACGGACTCGGCCTGATCGGGTCTCAACCAGTCACGCAGCATGTCCTCAAAATCAGCGAGCTTGAAAAAGTAGTGTTCGGATTCCTTTTCGATCGGTGTTGCGCCGGAAACCACCGAGCGCGGATTCTTCAGTTCGGTGGTGTCGTAGGAGGCGCCGCAGGATTCGCAGTTGTCGCCATACTGGTCTTCGGTGCCGCAGCGAGGGCAGGTGCCCTTGATGAACCGGTCCGGCAGGAACATTTTCTTTTCCGGGTCGTAGGCCTGCTTGATCGTACGGACCGCGATATGGCCGGCTTCCTTCAGCTTGAGATAAATGCTTTGCGCGAATTCCCGGTTCTCGTCCGAGTGAGTGGTATAGAAATTATCAAACGAGATGGCAAAATCGGCGAAATCACGCTGGTGCTCTTCGGCGATGCGTTCGATCAGCGCTTCCGGGGCGATGCCCTCGCTCTGTGCGCGCAGCATAATCGGTGTGCCGTGGGCATCGTCTGCGCAGACGTAGTGGATCTCGTGGCCGCGCATGCGCTGAAACCGCACCCAGACGTCGGTCTGCACGTATTCCACCAGGTGGCCCAGGTGAATGGCGCCGTTGGCATAAGGCAGGGCGCTGGTGACCAGTATTTTTCTTTTTTCCGTCATGGAGTTTCCGGTCGGGACAATGAAAAGGCCGCGCCGCAGGCGGCACGGCCATGAATCAGGCCCGGGAAAATACCAGTTTTGCCGAACCCAGGCTACCGAATCCCGGATTCGTGACCGATTTGCCAATAACCGCTCAAGATACCCGGGAACTTTGCTATTATCCCGTCCCGCACGATGACATTTCCGGGGTTGCGGTGTAGGATTGCGCCCCCAAATTAATTCCTGACTAAATTACTGGAGTATTACCCATGGCGGACGTTACCCAGGCGCAGGTTGAAGCCGCGCTTAAGGAGATGGTTGATCCTTACCTGAACAAGGATCTCATCAGCGCCAAGGCGATCAAGAATATCGCCATTGACGGCGACAAGGTTTCTATTGATGTGGAACTCGGCTTTCCGGCCGAGGGTTATCACGAGAAGCTGACCAGCAGTATCAAGGAAAAGGTCTCGGCCATTAGTGGGGTTGGCAATGTCAGTGTCAACGTCACCACCAAGATTATCAGCCATGCCGTGCAGCAGGGTGTTAAGCCGATTCCAGGCGTAAAGAACATCATTGCCGTCGCTTCCGGCAAGGGCGGTGTGGGCAAATCCACCACCTCGGTGAATCTGGCCCTGGCACTGTCTGCCGAGGGCGCCCGTGTCGGCATTCTTGATGCCGATATCTATGGTCCGAGCCAGCCGCGCATGCTTGGCGTCAGCGCCAAGCCGGAATCTGAAGACGGCAAGACCTTAAAGCCGATCATGAGCTACGACCTGCAGGCCATGTCCATCGGATTTCTCATTGATGAAGAAACGCCCATGATCTGGCGTGGACCCATGGTAACCCAGGCACTGGAACAGCTGCTGCGTGATACCGCCTGGGACGAGCTCGACTACATGGTGATCGATTTGCCGCCGGGCACGGGCGATATCCAGCTGACACTGGCGCAGAAGGTGCCGGTTAGCGGCGCCGTGATTGTTACCACGCCTCAGGATATTGCGCTGATGGATGCCCGCAAGGCACTAAAGATGTTCGAGAAGGTAGAGGTGCCGGTACTCGGCATTGTCGAGAACATGAGCACCCATATCTGCTCCAAGTGCGGTCACGAAGAACACATCTTTGGTGAGGGTGGCGGTAACCGCATGGCCGATGACTACGACGTTGATTTCCTCGGTGCGTTGCCGCTGGACATCCGTATTCGCGAGGAAACGGACGGTGGCAAGCCGACCGTGGCGGCGGAGCCAGACAGCCCGATTTCGCAGACCTATCGTGAAATCGCGCGCCGCACCGCGGCCAAACTGGCACTGAGGAAAAAGGATTTTGCAGCCAAATTCCCGAATATCGTTATTCAGAATAGCTGACAGAAGCTTTTTGGACGGACGGCATGGATGCCAAAAAAACCGGGCCTTGCCCGGTTTTTTTTATGGAGCGGCGGATAGCGCCTGTGAAAACGGAATATATAAGGTAGACCATCCGAAAATCCAGCAAGATACGGGCACGATTTGATGACGCTAGCGCCGCCACTGGCTACTATTAATTAATAGCGTGGCACTGACCGTTGGCTTGCGGCGAACGGGCCGGTGCATTAGAACAATAAGAAATCAGGGATATAGGCCACATCGACATGGAAATCGGGCCTGGTAAGGCCCGTTTGAGGTCTTTGTCGGCAAAAAAAGGATACCGCACCAAGATGATCCGAAAAGATTCTATCCGCGGCCAAACCCATGGCGCGATCGATGCCCAGACGTTTCGCAGGAAGTTTCGCCTGCTGATCTTTAACGCCTGGAATGTCCCGGCTATTTTTGGTCTTAGCTTCATCCTGTATGTGCAGATTCTTAGTGTCCCCGAGATGATCGCGGTGATGACGAATCCCCTCGAGCCGCTATTTGTTATTACCTGGATCGCATTCTCGCTGTGGTATTTCACCCGATGGGTGCGACCCGTTGTTGCCTACCTGGAAAACCCGACCGAAGAGTCAGGGAAAGCAGCACTAAACTGCATTCGGCTGTTTCCAATGCATTTCTGGGTATTGTTTTTCACCTACCTGATTATGGCGCCGATCTCCGTGATCTGGGCAGCCGAATTGTATGCCGATTTCGTGCCGAAGCCTGTTGACTGGTTCCGCATCAGCATGGTTGCGCTGATCGTATCCATTATTGTTGGTCTGCCTATCTTCTTCATGATTCTGGATCTGTTCGGACGGGCACTCACCGGTGTGCCGCTGGCGCGAGCGCACGTAACGGTGCGCACCAAGGTGTTTCTCATCGGCGCGCTGGTACCGTTGCTGATCGATACCATGCTCGTGCAGTACTACTGGAGTCGTACCGGTTTCTTTACGACCGAGACTTTTGTTGTCTGGTTGTTTCTTGAATTACTAGCCATCGGCGGCAGCCTGATTTTCGTCCGCAGCTTCGGTCAGTCGCTGGCGCCGCTGGAAACGATTGTCGGCGGCAAGCGTTCATTGCACGGGTTTGATCTGGAGGCGCTGCGGTCCCAGTCAACCGATGAGATTGGAGTGCTCACCACTGCATACCGTGACTTGTTGCAGAACCTGCAGATACAGAGCGAGATGCTGGAGCTCAACAACCAGTTGTTGCGTAAAACCGACAATTCCATGTCGATGGAGAAAGTCGCCAATACCATTATTTCTCTAGCCGATCGTGCCATCGAAAGCGATAGTAGCTTTCTCGTTTTGCAGGATACCGACACCGGTGACCTGGTATGCGTGGCTGAAACCTCCAAGGATTATCGGCCTGACGGCCATTTTCGTCTGGCAAAAGACGAGGAATCGCTCGCCACCCTGGTGTTCAGCCAGGACAAGACCTTTGCCATTGCGGATGTGCAGACCGATCCTCGATGTAGCCCCAGGCTTCGCCAGCAGTTCAACACCCGATCGGCATTGGCGACTCCACTGCGCCTGGATGGCAAGCCGATCGGCGTACTGATGTGTATCAGCAACACGACCCCGCGAGACTATTCGGCTCGTGACGAGGCTGTTGTCCAGGGGCTTGCTCGCGAAGCTGCCCTGGCGATCAACACGCAACGGTTGAATGAACTCAATAAAACCAGCGAGATCGAGCGACGCGAGAAAGACGAGTTGATTGAGCTCCTGATGAATTCGACTGAAGAAGCAATCTTCGGCGTCGACCTCGATGGAACATGTATTTTTGTCAATCGAGCCTGCGTCGAGATGCTGGGCTATGACGATGAATCGGAATTCCTGGGCCAAAGTATTCACGAATTGATACATCACACCCGTGCTGATGGCTCGCATTATCCCAAGGCAGAGTGTTCGGTAAGGCTGGCGACTCAGGCTGAGACCGGCGCCCATCGGGATGATGAGGTGCACTGGCGCAAGGATGGCACCAGTCTGCCGGTTGAATACTGGTCTCGGCCGATTCGCAAGGATCGGGAGATTGTTGGCACCGTGGTGACCTTTGTTGATATCACCGAACGTCGGCAGGCGGAAAAGAATCTGCGTGAGAGCGAAACAAGCCTGCGAAAAAGCAAGGAGCAACTCGACAAGGTGGTCAATAGTGCATCAATCGTTTTGTTTGCCATCGATGCAGGAGGCATATTTACTTTGTCAGAGGGACACGGTCTACAGTCGCAGGGATTGAAACCGGGGCTGGGCGTAGGCGAATCGGTTTACGAAGTGTTCAAGGATGTGCCTCGAATGCTTGAGGATGTAGAAAAGGCGTTGGCGGGGGAGACAATTGTTAGCGAGGTGCAGATAAATCATCTGTTTTTCGAAATGAATTTTTCGCCCATGCTAGACGAGGAAGGTAATGTTACAGGTACCATGGGTGTCGCCCAGGACGTTACCCCGAGAAAGAATGTCGCCGACATCATGCGCTCGCTCGCCAGCACTTCGGCCCTTCTGGATTTTGATAAATTTCTCCACGAGGCTCTTCGTAACCTGACAAATCTTTATGACTGTCAGTATGCGTTTGTCGGCCGCCTGTTACCCGACAAGCAAAACGTGCGCACGTTGGCCGTAAGGGCTTCCGGTCAGGCAGTCGAAAATTTTTCCTACAATCTGGAAGGCACACCCTGTCAGAATGTTCTCGATCTGTCGATCGAGCTTGTGCCCGAGAATGCGTCAGAAATTTACCGTGAAGACAAGATGTTGGTAGATATGGGCGTGCAAAGCTATTTCGGTGCCCCGATGATCGGGTCAACTGGAGAGCTGTTCGGGCTCGTCTCGGTGATGGATAGTCGACCCATGCGTCCGGATGAATGGTCGGAGCCAATCCTTCGCGTGTTTGCAACTCGAATTGCTGTCGAGTTGGAACGAAAGCTGGCTAATGATGCGCTACAGGAGAATCGCGATAACCTGGAAGAAATTGTGAATTCGAGGACGAGCGAACTGCAAAATGTAAACCGGGAGCTGGAGGCTTTCTCGTACTCGGTATCGCATGATTTACGAGCACCGCTACGCAGTATCGACGGATTCAGTCTAGCAATACTTGAAGACTATAAAGACAAGCTGGATGAGACCGGCCGAGATTACCTGAATCGTGTGCGCAACAGCGCGCAGCGCATGTCTGCACTGATCGACGATCTCCTGGATTTGTCACGCGTTACCCGTTCGGAGATCAAGAGGGAGGCTGTCGATTTGTCGGCGCTGGCGTCGGGTATCTTGCAGGAATTCGCATCTAGCGAACCGGATCGCAAGGTAGAGACGCAGGTCTCCCCAGGTATCATGGCTGATGGCGACAAGCGGTTGTTGAAAGTGGCGCTGGACAACTTGCTGAGAAATGCCTGGAAATACACAGGCAAGACGGCGAAACCAGAGATAGAGTTTGGCTCGATCAAAAAGAATGGCGCCGAGGCGTATTATATTCGCGACAACGGTGCGGGTTTTGATATGAAATATTCAGATAAATTATTCGGTGCCTTTCAGCGTTTGCACAAGTCGAGCGAATTTCCGGGTACGGGCATCGGGCTGGCAACGGTACAGCGAATCGTGCACCGCCATGGCGGCCGCGTATGGGCAGAGAGTGAGCCGGGGAACGGTGCGACATTCTTTTTCAGTCTGAGTGCTGGTTTTGGGGGAGATGATGGAAAATAAAAAAATACTGCTGGTCGAGGACAATCCTGACGACGAGGCGCTGACGCTACGCGCGCTCAGGAAAAATAATATCGCCAACGAGGTCATTGTTGCCCGCGACGGTGTCGAGGCGCTTGACTACCTTTTCGGGGAAGGCGCGCACGCAGATCGCGACCTGACTGATCAGCCTCAGGTAATACTGCTTGACCTGAAGCTGCCGAAGGTGGATGGCCTGGAAGTACTAAAACGTATCCGTCAGGACGATCGAACCCGTCGCCTGCCTGTGGTGATACTCACGACGTCAAGCGAGGATAGCGACATTATTAGCAGCTATGACCTGGGTGCGAACAGCTACATCCGCAAGCCCGTGGACTTCGATCAGTTCATGGAAGCGGTGCGCCAGCTCGGTCTGTATTGGCTGGTGCTAAACATTACGGCGCCGGACGGAAACTAGCCGGTTCGTGCGTTCCGACACCTGCTTGTCGGCGGCGCGATCCATCGCCGCGAAAAAAAACAGGATCCACCCAGATTCTTAACCACTTAAACTGTGCAGGTATTAGGCGTTGTCTCGAGAGTTGCGTCATCGCCGCACTTTTTAGGTGCACGCTTTCTGTCCTGTGCTAGATTTAGATAATGGAATTGAACAGGGGGTCTACTCGACTCCAATAGACCTTTTCTGGATCCAGCCAGTATTAAGCATGTCGATGGTGATCCCAATGATGTAGAAGTTGCAGGGCAGGTATTGGATCAGTTCATTCATCGACGACGATAAGGTGACGCAGTACATTGCGCCACCACAGGGAAGTTAGATGTCGACACCAATCCGTATTCTCATCGTTGAGGACTCCGAAGACGACGCACTCCTATTGCTGCGCGAGCTGAAACGTGGTGGCTACGTGCCTGAACATCGGCGGGTGGAAACCGAGATGGAGATGGCGCAGGAAATGAACCACCAGGAATGGGATCTGGTGATAACCGACCACAATATGCCTAACTTCAGTTCTGGCGCAGCGCTGCAGGTCGTTAAGGATTCGGGGCGCGATGTCCCGATTATCGTGGTCTCAGGCAGCATCGGTGAAGATATTGCTGTGCAGGCGATGAAGTCCGGCGCGCATGATTACATCATGAAGGACAATCTCACGCGTCTGGTGCCCGCCATCCGGCGCGAGCTGAGCGAGGCCGAGAACCGACACGCCCACCGGCAGGCCGAAGAAACCATCCGCCACATGGCGTTCCATGATTCGCTTACCGATCTGGTGAATCGCAGAGAGTTCGAGCGTCGCGTCGGGCGGGCACTGGAGCGCGCGCGCGAACGCGAGTTAACCCACGCACTGCTCTATATCGATCTCGATCAGTTTAAGGTGATCAATGACACCAGCGGCCATATTGCCGGCGACGAGCTGTTAAGACAGTTGGCTCATGTGTTGAAGAAACATGTTCGCGAGAGCGACACCCTGGCACGTCTTGGCGGCGACGAATTTGGTGCACTGCTTGAGAGCTGCCCGATGAATCGCGCCTACAATATCGCGGAGGCAGTGCGACAGGCGATACGCAATTTTCGTTTCGTCTGGGACGGTAAACCGTTCGCGGTCGGTGCCAGTATCGGGTTGGTGATGATCAATGGCGATACCGCCAGCGCAACGGACGCGCTGAGTTCTGCCGATATGGCCTGTTACGCGGCCAAGGATCTCGGGCGCGATCGCATCCATGTCTTCGAAAGCGGTGACGAGGAACTGGTGCGTCGTCGGGGCGAAATGCAGTGGGTTTCACGTATCAACGAAGCGCTGAGTGAGGGCCGGTTCGTTCTGTATAGTCAGACGATTCAGCCGTTAAAAAACGGAAACAGAACCCATGCGGAATTTCTGTTGCGCATGAATGGCCCGGAATCCGAAGTCGTACCCCCGGGAGCGTTCATACCGGCAGCCGAGCGCTACAATCTGATGCCCGCCATCGACCGCTGGGTAATTGACAATGCGTTTGCCCATCTCGCGACAGAGTCTGGCGGCACGGCCCGCAAGAACGGTGTCGACAAACACTTTATCAACTTGTCTGGCGCTTCCCTGAGCGACGGCAGTCTGTTCGACTATATCAAGCGACAGATCGACAATTACCATCTAGATCCGAGGTCCCTGGGTTTTGAGATTACAGAAACAGCCGCGATCGCCAATATGCGTCTGGCGGTGGATTTTATTGGCGGCATCCGCAAGCTTGGTTGCAGTTTCGCCCTGGATGATTTCGGCAGCGGCCTGTGTTCATTCTCGTACCTTAAATCTATTCCGGTCGACTCACTGAAAATCGACGGTTGCTTTGTTCGCAGCATGAAAACGAATCGTATGGATGCGGCGATTGTGCAGGCGATCAATGAAGTAGGTCATGTTGCCGGCCTCAATACCATCGCGGAATTCGTCGAGGACAAGGCTCTCATTCCCGAGCTCAAACACCTGGGCGTCGATTACGCACAGGGGTTTGGCATCGGTGTTCCGAAACCGCTCAGTCGCTAGTTTTTATCCCACCCGTATCAAAATATTGTCCTTACACTCGCATCTCGGGGTCTCCAAGTGCCCCGGCAGCCTTTCGGGCACCTGAATTTCTGGCATTACTCTTGCACTATGTCTGGTTGGAACTGATTCACCAGACTATTGAGAGAAATTTCGCAATGACCCAGAGCCCTGAATCCAGCGAAGATCGTCGAGAGTATTTGCGTCACGAAGGCGGTGTTGAGGTGGTTGTCTCCATTCCCGGTCGTCCGCAGGTGACGCTATTGACCTCAAATTACAGCGAAAACGGAATTTTTCTACTCTACGGGGCCAGGGAAAAACCTGCGCCGGGCACTGAAATCATCGTCATGCTGAAAGAAATGCTGGCTAGCGACACCCCGCTGGCGATGGTGGCGCAAATCACGCACGTCGAGTCACATGGATTCGGGATCGAGTTTCTGCGTCCACTGGAGTAGTCGGCTCGGCCGCTAACCTCTGTTGCGGTATCCAGCTAAACCTATTGAAATCAGATAGTTGGCCAATTGCTGGCCAAATCGTCGTTAATGACTTTATTTGCTATGATTTGGCCGCCTTTCGGGGCGGCAGTGTAATCATTAGACGAGTGAGCAAGTATGAGCATTAAGGCTGATAGATGGATCCGGCGCATGGCCGAACAGCATGACATGATCGAACCGTTTGAGCCGGAACAGGTGCGTGAGCGTGACGGCAAACGACTGGTTTCCTATGGCACTTCAAGTTATGGCTATGATGTACGTTGCTCGGACGAGTTCAAGATATTCACCAACATCAACTCCGCCATCGTCGACCCGAAGGATTTCGACCACACCAGTTTCGTCGATTTCAAGGGCGATGTTTGTATTATCCCGCCGAACTCATTCGCACTGGCGCGGACAGTAGAGTACTTCCGTATCCCGCGTAGCGTGCTGACGATCTGCCTGGGAAAATCGACTTACGCCCGTTGCGGCATAATCGTTAATGTCACGCCGCTGGAACCGGAGTGGGAAGGTCATGTGACGCTTGAGTTTTCCAATACCACACCCCTGCCAGCGAAGATTTACGCCAACGAAGGCGTGGCCCAAATGCTGTTCCTGGAGTCAGACGAGGAATGCGAAACGTCGTACGGTGATCGGGGTGGCAAATATCAGGGGCAGACAGGCGTCACCCTGCCTAAAACCTGAGCGAAAAGCTTTAATATTCCGCGGCGACATTGTTTGCAGAATTCCCGATCGGCAGTCCTTCCTGAACCGGAAAAAAGGGTCTATTCTCTGATCAGTAGTGTTGTTTTCAGGTTGTGCCATGTCTGTTGCCCATAAAGAATTGAATCGAAAGCAATCCCTTCTGGCTGCTTTCCCTTCTCTCAGCGAAGTTGACGATCCGGTATGGGCCGAGGTAGTCGCGCAAGCGGGAATAGTCGAAGCCCCGCAAGGCATGGTGATGATGTGCAAGGGCGACCCCTGCAACAATCTGATGCTGATTAGCGAGGGGACCCTTCGAGTCCACGAAGTCTCGGAAGGGGGGCGGGAAATCGTCCTCTACCGGGTTAACCCGGGCGATCTTTGCGTCCTGTCCCTGACCAGCCTTGTCGATGATGTGCCCTATGGTGCCGAGGCGGTAAATGAATCCCCGGTGACCGGGTTGGTGATTTCCCAGGAGCAGTTTCAGACGGCGTTGGCCGGTTCCGCTGGCTTCCGCAACTTTGTGCTATCCACGCTCGCCCGACGTCTGTGCGATGTCATGTCGCTGGTGGAGGAGATTGCCTTTCGACGGCTGGACAACCGTTTGGCGTGTACGCTGTATCAACTATTTGATAAAGACGATACGGATGCGCTGAAAATTACCCACCAGGACCTGGCCAAGGAACTTGGTACGTCGCGTGAAGTAATGAGTCGCCTGCTCAAGGAATTTGAGCAAACGCGCGGCTGCATCCGCCTGCGCCGTGGCTCCATCGAACTGGTTTCCAAGGACGGCCTGGCTGAATATGCAAAGCGTGACTTCGCATAATCCCTTGTGTGACCCAGGTTACAGACGCCTCTCAGTCCTGACCGTATAGTCCTTTCCGTGTTCCGGCGCGGGATCCTGGGCTCCTGATCTCGCCGCCATATGCCTGCCCACTGGAACCGGTAACCGGACAAGCGGACATGGAGGAGGGGAGCCTTTCAAGATACAAAAATAAGTACGACCCCCGGCGGAGATGCCGGGTGGATCGTGCACTTGCCTTCATACCCCCATCCTGATCGAAGCCGTCTGACCGGTCGCCTGGCTAGTTAACAATCTGCTCGTGAGTTGCTCCGGAATCTCCCCGAATTCGGTTGCTACCCTGTTTATTCCCTGGTTTCTGCGGTTTTCCACAAGATATTAGTATCTAGCGATATAGCGAAATTAAAAAAATCAGTTCGCCGATTAATTATTGTGAATAGCTCTTATTCTCATTAATACCTAGAGTGATTCGCGCTTAAAACGATAACTAGAAAGACCGTGCAATCTGCACACCTCAGGAGGCGAAAATGTTAGTTGAAGAAATTATGAACACAGGCGTTCGCACGGCGTCACCGGACAGCAGTATCAGCGAAGTCGCGATGACGATGTGTTTCAACAAAATCAGCGGCATGCCTGTCGTTAACGAAGACAATGATATTGTTGGCATCATTTCCGAAAAAGATATCTTGCGTGCCATGTATCCCGATGTTGAAGAGTACATGGGCAAGGGGATGAATATGGGGCGGGTCGACTTCGAGGCGCTGGAAGCCGAATACCGGGACCTGATTAGTCTTAGCGTGAAGGATTTGATGACCAAGAACGTGCTGACGGTAACGCCGGATGCTCCTGTCCTGCGCGCCGTGTCAGTCATGTGCGCGAATCGTATCCGCCGGATTCCGGTGGCAACAAATAACAGGCTTCAGGGAATCATCAGCATGGGCGATGTGCACAAGGCCATTTTCCTAGGCAATATTCGACAAACCCTGGAACCGGGCAAGGTGGCGGACCTGTCCCGGCAAAGTGCTGTAGTCCTCAGATAATCCTTAAATATATTCGTGATTCATGGGCTGGCGCGTGCCAGCCTTTTTTCTGTGGGGCGCCAGGAAAAAGAGCAATCAGAATGGTAGCTCAGCGCCGGGCATGACGCGCAAAATCAGATCCCGAAACTGTTGCTGAATACGCTCAAGGGCGGCCGCGTTATCACCTTCAAAACGTAAAACCAGAACCGGTGTTGTATTCGATGCGCGGACCAGGCCAAAGCCGTCGTCGAAATCTGCACGCAAGCCGTCGATGGTTGTCAAGATGGCGCCTGGAAAATCCGCTTCCGCGACCAGCTTTTCGATTGCGGCAAAATGCTCGCCTTCAGCAAAACGAATCTGCAACTCCGGTGTGTTCACCGTATTGGGGAGACTGCTGAAGATCTCCTCCGGTGTGCGCGGATCCTGGGAAAGCAGCTCGAGCAAACGCGATGCCGCATACAGGGCGTCATCGAATCCGTACCAGCGTTCCTTGAAAAAGATGTGGCCGCTCATCTCGCCCGCTAGTAGTGCGCCGGTTTCCTTCAGTTTTTTCTTGATAAAAGAATGACCGGTCTTCCACATGGTGGGTTTGCCACCAGCCTCACGAATGGCGCGATCTACCGCGCGCGAACATTTCACGTCGAAGATGATTTCGCCACCGGGATTATTTTTCAGCACAGACTGGGCCAGCAGGATCAACTGCCGATCCGGCCAGATGATGTCACCCGCTGGTGTTACCACGCCGACACGATCGCCGTCGCCATCAAATGCAAGGCCGACATCAACACCGTCTGTCGCCTTGACTGTTTCTATCAGGTCGACAAGATTTTTCGGCTGGCTCGGGTCCGGGTGATGATTGGGGAAGGTTCCGTCAATCTCGCAGAACATTTCGGTAACATCGCAATTGAGACGGCGATACAGCTCCGGTGCCAGCTCACCCGCGACACCGTTGCCACAATCGACCACCACTTTCATCGGTCGCGCCAGCGAGACGTCTGACGTAATGCGATCGAGATACGCCTCTCTGACGTCGGCATCGCTGATCGTGCCGGTGCCGGTAGATAGATCGCCGCTCTCGATACGCTTGCGCAGGGCCTGAATGTCGTCGCCAGACAGGGTCTCGCCGCCGAGCACCATTTTGAAGCCATTGTAGTCCGGCGGATTGTGACTGCCGGTTACCATGACACCGGAGTGGGTCTGCAGGTGGTAAGTGGCGAAATAGAGCACGGGGGTCGGCACCATACCGACGTTCACGACATCACAGCCGGTGCTGGCTATTCCCTCTGCGAGGGCATTGATCAGGTCCGGACCCGAGAGTCGGCCGTCACGACCGACGGCGATGCTTTGCTGTTTCCGGGCCAGCGCCTCGGATCCCAGGGCCTGGCCGATGAACCGGGCTGTGTCTGTCGTCAGGGTTTTGCCAACGATACCTCGAATATCATAGGCCTTGAAAATTTCCGGTGCGAGCTCGCTGCTGGACATACCTGTTTTCCCTTAATTTAAAGAATGACTAGATGCACGGATGCGCGGGATTATTTTTTACCTGAATGGCCGAAACCCCCGGCACCGCGACGAGTTTCCTCGAACTCATCAACGACTTCAAAATCAGCCTGCACGACCGGTACGAATACCATTTGCGCAATGCGATCACCGGGTTCAATAACGAAGCTGCTACTGCCCCGATTCCACACAGAAACAAATACCTGGCCCTGATAGTCTGAATCAATCAGGCCGACCAGGTTGCCGAGGACAATGCCGTGCTTGTGGCCCAGGCCAGAGCGCGGCAACAACACTGCTGCGAGGCCGGGATCGTTGATATGAATCGCGAGGCCGGTTGGAATCAGGTGGGTCTCACCGGGCTCTACACGCACGTGCTCATCAATACAGGCGCGCATGTCCATGCCGGCAGATCCGCCGGTAGCATGCTGGGGCAGGGGGAACTCGTTACCGATACGTTTGTCGAGAATCTTCAGTTGTATTTTTTGCATGAATCTTGCTGGCTATATGTTGAATCAATTTCCGTGCGAGACGGGTCTTGGGTTGCTGGTTGAGTTCAATTTTTTCGACGGCATCGATAAGTGTGAGTGCGTTCTGATCCGAATCAAAACCACTTCCGCTGAGACCTACGCGATTTGCCACGATCAAATCGAGTTTTTTGCGCTGCAATTTATCCCGCGCGTGTTCATAAAGATTTTCCGTTTCGGCAGCAAACCCTACCGTAAAGGGGCCATCCGCGATGGCGGCGACTTCGGCAAGAATATCGGGGTTGCGCTCCAGATCGAGAGTAAGCGTTTCAGACGCTTTCTTTATTTTTTGTTCAGCGGGCGCTTTCGGTCGGTAGTCTGCAACCGCAGCCACCCCAATAAATATATCAGCAGCGACGACACGCGCCATTACCGCTTCATGCATTTCGCTGGCACTGATAACGTTTACCCGCTCAACACGCTCCGGTGTGTCAAGTGCGGTGGGGCCCGATACAAGGATGACGTTGGCCCCCGCTTCGACAGCGGCTTGTGCAACCGCATATCCCATCTTGCCGGAGCTGCGATTAGTAAAACCGCGTACGGGATCCAGAGCCTCCCAGGTTGGGCCGGCCGTGACCAGCACCGTCAAACCCTGCAATGCACCGGTGGCAAACTCACCGGCGACCCGGCCTACCAGGTCTGTGGGCTCAAGCATGCGCCCCGGGCCAACTTCACCACAGGCCTGATCGCCCGAGGCAGGCCCGTAAAATTTGGTACCGAGTTGCTTCAATCCAAACACGTTGCGCTGGGTTGCCGGGTTCAGCCACATCTGCTGATTCATTGCGGGTGCCACGGCCAACGGGGCATCAGTCGCAAGGCATATTGTGCTCAACAGATCGTCGGCACGACCGTGATTGAGCTTGGCCAAAAAATTGGCACTGGCCGGCGCCACCAGGACCAGGTCGGCCCAGCGTGCCAGCTCAATATGGCCCATACCATTTTCTGCAGATGCGTCCAGCAGGGTCAGATGCACCGGGTTACCGCTCACTGCCTGCATGGTTAACGGCGTAATAAATTCACAAGCGGCCCGGGTCATTACCACGCGGACCTCGCCACCGGCGTCACGCAGACGACGTGCAAGCTCTGCACTCTTATACGCGGCAATGCCACCGGTAACGCCGAGCACGATGTGTTTATTGGCAAGACTGCTCATGTGCTAGAGTTTACTGCCCGAATCGGGATAAAGATAGAAAGCTACAGGGAGGTAGTTATGTCAATTTGTCATTGGCCAGAGACCGAGCGGCCGCGGGAAAAACTGCTCAGTCGCGGCGCAAGCGCGCTTTCCGACGCCGAACTTCTGGCGATATTCCTTCGAACCGGCGTCGCCGGCAAATCGGCAGTGGATCTGGCACGCGAGCTGCTGGGTCGTTTCGGCAGTTTACGAGCCTTGCTGGCGGCCGAGCAGGCCGATTTTTGCCAAGCACCGGGTCTGGGTCAGGCAAAGTTCGCCCAGCTGCAGGCAGTGCTGGAAATGGCGCGCCGATACCTCGGGGAGAAGCTTGAGCGCGGCCGGGCCCTGACGTCGCCGGCGGATACCCGGGATTATCTGCGTATGCTGCTGCGGGACCGCCCGCACGAGGCGTTTTGCTGCCTCTACCTGGACACCCGGCACCGGGTGCTGTGTTTCGAGGAGCTGTTTCGGGGCACGGTCGATGGTGCCGCCGTTTACCCGCGGGAAGTCGTGAAAAACTCACTACGCCATAACGCCGCAGCAGTGATCCTGGTCCACAATCACCCCAGCGGGGTGGCGGAGCCCAGCCGGGCGGACGAGGCCCTGACGCGGCGGCTGCGGGACGCGCTGGGACTGGTAGATATCAGTGTGCTGGATCATCTGGTGGTGGGGGACGCCGAGATCACCTCATTTGCAGAGCGGGGTTTGTTGTAGGCGCCGAAAACGTGGCGAAAGGCTATCCAAGGGGGGTGGATTCTGGTATAAAGCGTCCCTCTTTTGCCCCCGAAAAGGGCTGAAAAACCCAATTTATTAGCATTTTAGCGGGATAAGTAAGGATTCAGAGCAATGTCCAAGGTTTGTCAGGTTACCGGAAAACGCCCCATGACGGGAAACAACGTGTCTCATGCGAATAACAGGACGCGTCGACGTTTCTTGCCGAATTTGCATCACCGCCGCTTCTGGGTCGAGAGCGAGAATCGCTGGGTGCGTCTGCGCGTGTCTCACAGCGGTCTGCGCACGATCGACAAGAAAGGCATTGATACAGTGCTGGCAGAAATGCGCGCACGTGGCGAAAAGGTATAAGGAGGCAGCATGGCAGGAGTTCGTGAAAAGATTAAGCTGGTCTCCAGCGCCGGTACCGGTCACTACTACACCGCGACCAAGAACAAACGCACCCATCCGGACAAGATGGAAGTGAAGAAATTCGATCCACGCGTGCGCAAGCACGTGATGTATAAAGAAGCGAAGATCAAATAGCTTCAGGTATCCAGAAAACAAAAAAACCCGGCCTTCGATGCCGGGTTTTTTTGTGTCTGCATTGCAGGTATTGCTAAAGCGTCCCGGCTTGCCGTGCCAGCAGCGTGGTCTTGGCCGACAATTCCAGCGAGCTTGTCCATTTATAAGCCAGGTTAACTGTTTTGGCACAGGCATAAACACCGTGGCCGCGCACCACCGCGATCGGGTGCGTCGCCAGCGCGCGGCTGATTTTTGCCGGTGATTCGTCCAGGTAATCCTGGTAGGCAATGCTCACAACGGGAACCAGCGGAAAATAATAGCCACCCTCAAAATCAGGCGGGGTAAAGTCTTCGCCATTCATGGTTATCGCCACCGTGTGGGGGCCGTGGCTGTGCAGTACGCAACGCGCGTCCGGATTCGCCTGGTATACCGCGAGATGCAACGCAGCATCGAGCGATGCGCCCTGGCCTGTGATGCCATCCATCCCGCAGGCAATCAGGTCGTTGACCACAAGGGTATCTGCACAGGCCCCGGTTGGTGTTACCCATACCGTATCGCCATCGCGCACCGATGCATTACCGCTGTGTGAGTCATTCAAACCATATTGGCGCAGCCATTGGTATGTCTGAACCAGTTCTTCTTTAGGTGACATATTGCTATTACAAATTGATTAATTAGTGGTATGGAAATTAGTTATATCGACTAATGTTGTCCCGGTCCACTTCGGCGTATGTGTACAAAGCAACGGATTTCTGCGATAAATAGTGCCACTTTGTTTGTTTTTCGGATGGGTAAAATTGTGTATTCACTCGATCAGCAAGTCTTAAGAACCGATGCTGCAGGTATGCCGCTGGAGTGGATCAATTTTCGCGACGCGGTACGCATCTACCACCTTGGCCAGGTAGCCTATTCCCTGGGGTCAACGCTTTACCGTGTCCACGGCGGGATTAATGCGATCACCGGTCAGCGCAGTATCATTGAAGTCAGCTCCATTATCGCTACACATGGCAACAGCCATGCGATTAAAAAAGCGCGACGCGACTACACACCACCACTGAGTAATCCGGCATTGTTTTCCAGGGACGCGAGACTATGCCTGTATTGTGGCGAGCAGTATCCGGTAGCAATGCTTTCCCGCGATCATGTGAACCCGTTGAGCCAGGGCGGCTATGACACCTGGAATAATGTGGTGACGGCGTGCAAGCGATGCAACAATCACAAGGCCGGTCGCACACCCGAGCAGGCCGGGATGGAGTTACTGGCAATTCCGTTTTCCCCGACCCACGCAGAATATATCTATCTGCAGGGCAAGCAGGTGCTTGCCGACCAGATGGAATTCTTGCTGGCGCACTTCCCTCGTACCAGCCCACTGCACCAGCGACTGCGTCAGGTTGCCGCTGTCTAGAACTGGTTAGGCTGCAGTAACCGGGGCCAATGTGTAGGTACGGATCCGGTTCGAGAATTCTTCCAACGCCTTGATACCGGTTGCTTCTGCCTGACGACACCAGTCTTCGAGAGCGCGCAGCAGGTTTTCCTGGGTAGCGGTTCTGTTTTCCCAGATTGCCTGCAGATTCTTTTTCATCTGGTAGACAGTGTTTAGCGTCTGGCTCCGGTCCAACACCTGCTGTAATCGTTCGCGGCTGGTCTGGTTCAGATGGCTTGGCTCAATTTTCATTAACCGGCGTGCTTTCTTGGCGAGAGTCCAGCTTTCGCGGTCAGCCCGATCCAGTTTGCGCAGTTCCTCGCGATGAACATTCTTCAGTACATCGCGACTAAAACGCGCCATGATCTGGAAACGATTGCGCACTACAGCTCGGACGGTATCGAGATCGATGATTTTCTTGTCCGGGTCCGAGACCAGCTGGGGTGGCAGCTTCTTTACCCGGGCCAGACCGAATGCCTGCAAAATGCGGATATACATCCAGCCTATATCGAATTCCCACCATTTGGCGGAGAGCTTGGCCGAGCTGCCATAGGTATGGTGATTATTGTGAAGTTCTTCACCGCCAATAAGAATGCCCCAAGGGACAATGTTGGTGCTGGCGTCGGTGACTTCAAAATTACGGTATCCCCAGAAGTGACCGATACCATTGATCACGCCGGCAGCCCAAAACGGGATCCAGATCATTTGTACAACCCAGATGATGATTCCGGCCAGGGCGCCAAACAGCGCGATGTCGATGCCCAACATCAGCACAACACCAAGCCAGTTGAGCGGAGTATATAGGCGGCGTTCCAGCCAATCGTCCGGGGTGCCAAAGCCGTACTGCTCGATCGTGTTCCGGTTTCTGGATTCGTCGTGGTACAGGAATGCGCCGGTCCAGAGTACCCGGTTCAGGCCTTTCTGTACCGGGCTATGGGGGTCATCTGGCGTTTCCACTTTGGCGTGGTGCTTGCGGTGAATGGCCGCCCATTCACGCGTTACCATGCCCGTGGTGAGCCATAGCCAGAAGCGGAAGAAGTGGCTGACAACCGGGTGCAGCTCCAGCGCCCGATGGGCCTGATGGCGGTGCAGGAAAATGGTGACACTGGCGATAGTGATATGGGTCAGGGCGAGCGTCGTCAGGACGTAGCCCCACCAGGGTAAATCGAGTAGGCCGTTTAGCATTCTGTAGAAATCCTCTGAAATCGGGGGAAGCAAATAGATGAGTATGCATTCCAATTATAGTTAATATGGAGCCACACAGACTATCTACAAGTAGCGCCTTATATCTTGTTGATTTTATTAATCTTCTTTAAGAGAGCAATCATGCCCAGACCTGAAACACCCAGCCTTGCTGCGGATACGATTATCGAATTGGCAGACCGCCCGGATCGGCCAATCGTGTTGATTGAGCGCAAGCACCCGCCGTACGGGTGGGCGATCCCCGGTGGGTTTGTCGATGTTGGCGAATCGCTGGAACAGGCTGCGGCGCGTGAGGCGCTGGAAGAGACGTCACTGGTAGTGAAACTGCACCGGCTGCTGGGCGTGTACTCGAATCCAGCGCGCGACGCGCGCGGCCACACGGTTTCGGCTGTTTACATTGGTGAAGCTAGCGGAGAACCGAGGGCGCAAGATGACGCCGAGAATGTCGGGATCTTCAATCTTGACAGTCTGCCTCCCGAGATGGCGTTCGATCATACCCGCATCCTTGAGGACTATTGCAACCTCCGGGCCACTGGTAAGTTGCCGGCGATTGTCCTGCGATAGCCAAAAAACCAGACAAAAAAAGAGCCCGCACTAAGGCGGGCTGAGGAGGGGAAATCTTTATTAAGTAGTTGTTGTTAGTACTGGCTTACGGGCGAATGTAAGCGAAGCCGTTCTTCTGCAGGTGAGCGATTTCGGCAACACCACTCGGCACCTTGTCGGTGGTCGGGTTGAAGCCAAACATTTCGTTCTCTTTCAGCTTCTTGCCACGGATGGTGTTGGCACACAGCTGGAACTTCACACCCTTGTCCTTCAGGGAGATGATGCTGTTCTGCAGGTCCAGGTCAGAGTTGGCAGTCTGGAGCATGGTGTAACCCTTGCCGTGCATGACTACACGCAGGTCCAGGTTTTCGGCGCCAACGGCCTTGATGTGGTTGTTGATATTACGCAGCATGCCTTTCTGACGCTTCGGGTTGTCATAGTTCAGGTGATAAACCACTTTCTGTTTCTTGTAGCCGTCTTCCAGGGTATTGCAGGCGTTCAAACCTAAGGCAACAATGGCAGCAATCGCGATAGCAATAACTTTCTTCATAATTCGTAGCTCCTGTAAATGATTTTAATAATAGTATGTGGTTAAAAAACTAGACCTGGATATAGGCCCAGCCCTCTCGTTGGCGCCGCATTATCTGCGCCACCCCAGAGTCGATTACGACAGTGCCTGGCAGTAAGCGTGCAGTAATACCGTGCTCACTCTTCAGTCTGTCAATAGTATTCTGACATGTAACAAAAGTCAGGTTCGGATACTTTTTCTGCAGTGCAATAATCCGGTCAGGATACGGCGATGTATCGGCGCGCAGCAAATCGATACCGCCGCCGTTGGTGATCAATTCTATTCTGGCCTTCTGACCTGTCGTCTTATAAAAATTCAGCACCCCTTCAAGCTCGTTTAATGCTTCACGCGCGACTTCCGGGTTCCGGCTGTTCAGGTGAAACAGCACCTTTGTGCTGCTATCGTCGGCGACAGCTGAGGTTGAGCCATGAGTATTGCTGGCGCTATATATCAATTCATTGGACTGATGTGGACCTAGCTGCCAGCCAATAAAAACGCCGACGGCCAGCAGCACGCTTGCCGCCAGACCGCCAATCCAATGCCGTGCACCGGCGCCATCCGAAATATCGCCCTCGTTATTGATACCGCCGGATGATTCTGGTGGCAACTGATAGGCAAGCTGTACCAGATCCTTGCCGCTACGCAATTCGCAAACAGTTTTCTTCAGATCGTCGTCTTTCGACAACGAAACATAAAGCTGCTCCTTCTCTTCGGTCATCAGCTGACCATCGACAAAGGCGTTCAGCATTTCATCTGAGATTTTATTTTTACCGTTCATTTTACTCTCCGGAGGATTGCTTCCTGCAGACCGGGTTGTTTCTCAAATTCCGTGAGCAGGCGCTCTTTCAGCGCATTGCGGGCCCGACATAGACGGCTCATTACCGTGCCAATCGGAATATCGAGGATTTCAGAGACCTCGTTGTAGCTAAACCCCTCCAGATCCACCAGCGTCATGACTTGCCGCTGTCCTTCAGACAGTTTCGCAACTGACTGACGGACCTTGTTCACTATTTGCAGCTGGTCGGTCTCCGTTTCCGGGGTGGTATCGTCCACCAGCGTGACATTATCTATGTCTTCGGTTTCCCGGTTACGGCGAAAATGATCGTTATAACAATTTGAAAGAATGCTGAAGAGCCACGACTGGCCGGCCTTCGGGTCGCGCAACTGACCAGAGTTGCGGTAGGCCTTCATCAGGGTTTCCTGCACCAGGTCATCTGCCAAGGCGGCGTTATGGCACCAGGAAAAGGCAACTCGATAAAGGCGCGCGCGGGACTGTTCCAGCCGTTTTCGGGCTTCCCGGTTGCGGTAAAAAATATCAAATATTTCCATGCAGTCTCGATTCAGCTTCCTTAAATCGCAGCTTGCGATTGTATGAGTTTCTAGACGCTGCCTTGTCGGGATTTATTCCCGGTGCGGGGATTAATTTAATTATTATAATTCAGCAAGTTACCATAAATACCCGGAGGGGTGACAGAAAAACTACAAAATCACGGTCGATATCAGTCGTTTTCCAGGCCTTGCTCCTCGGCCCGCTCGCCGTCGAGCAGGACTTTACCGTCCACAATACTGAGCCGTTTTTCCGCGAACCAGCCCACGGCCTTCGGGTAGATCCGGTGTTCCTGCTCGAGTACCCGCGCCGCCAGTAGATCAGGTGTATCGTCGCCAGCGACATCCACCCCGGCCTGGATAATTATTGGCCCGACATCAACATCATGGGTGACAAAATGAACTGTTGCGCCGTGACGCGCGGCGCCGGCGGCAATGGCCCGGGCGTGAGTATCGAGGCCGGGGAATGCCGGCAACAGGGCAGGATGGATATTGATGAGTCGTCCGGCGTAGTGATCCACGAATTCCTTGCCAAGGATGCGCATGAAGCCGGCAAGTACCACCAGCTCCGGCTGGCATTGATCAATGAGCTTGATAAGTTCCAGATCGAATGTCTCACGGCTATCGAACTGGCGGTGATCGAGCGCGTAGGTTTTAATGCCGTTGCTGTTTGCATAATCGAGTCCGGCAGCATTCGGATCGTTGCTAATAACTGCGCGAACTGTTGCCGGAATTTTATTCTGTTGGGTTGCTTCAACAATGGCCTGCATGTTGCTGCCGCGACCGGAGATCAGAATGACGATTCCTATCGGGTTCTTCGTCATCAGTTGATGGTTACGGACGCCGGGCCAGCGTGGTTGGTAACATTACCGATAACCATCGCGGTTTCGCCGGAGGCAATCAACAGGTCGACTACCTTTTCCGCGTCGTCGGCACTAACAACAAGCACCATACCGATGCCACAATTAAAGGTGCGATACATTTCGTTCTGTTCCACCTGGCCGTTTTCCTGAAGCCACTGGAACACTGGTGGCATCGCCCAGCTGTTTCCGTCTATGATCGCCCGGGTGTCAACAGGCATAACGCGGGGAAGATTACCGGGCAGGCCGCCACCGGTGATATGTGCGATCGAATGTACGTTAATCGTTTTCAGCAATGACAGGATCGATTTCACATAGATGCGGGTCGGCCTCAGCAAGGCTTCACCGAGTGAGCTGCCGTCGAAAGCCTGCTCCAGCGAGGCGTCGGCAGTCTCGATAATCTTTCGGACCAGCGAATATCCATTGGAATGTGGCCCGGTGGATCCGAGACCGACTAATACATCGCCATTGCTGACCCGGCTGCCGTCGATAATGCGTTCTTTTTCAACGACGCCGACGCAGAAGCCGGCAAGGTCGTAGTCGCCGGCGCCATACATGCCTGGCATTTCGGCGGTCTCACCACCGATCAGGGCGGCGCCGGCCTGGCGGCAGCCCTCTCCAATTCCCTCGATTACTTTTATCGCCGCATCAGGATCAAGTTTACCTGTCGCGAAATAATCGAGAAAAAACAACGGTTCGGCGCCTTGCACCACAATGTCGTTGGCACACATCGCCACCAGATCAATCCCGATGGTGTTGTGACGATTCAGATCGATCGCCAGTTTCAGTTTGGTGCCGACGCCATCGGTTCCAGACACCAGTACCGGTTGCCGGTACCGGCCTGGCGGTATCTCGAACAGGGCGCCGAAACCGCCGAGCCCGTCCAGCACACCGGGCCGGAGCGTGCTCTTGGCAACAGGTTTGATGGCTTCGATCAGTGCGTCACCCGCGTCGATATCGACGCCGGCGTCTCGGTAACTTAGGGGTTTTTTGTCTGAAGTGCTCACGGACGATCTCGCAAAATGGGTGCGTATGTTAAGCGCAGGCTGGTCAACAGGCAAATACCAGAATTCGCCGTTACGCGGGCAACCAGGAAAACGCATATAATAGGTACATCATGAGTTTCGCCCAGGTTCCCAATATCATTACTATCGCTCGGCTGGTAATGGTGCCGTTGCTGATACTGCTGCTAAAACAGCAGGATTATCAGGCCGCGCTGATTTTGTTTGTGGTCGCTGGACTCTCCGACGGCCTCGATGGATTTATTGCCCGGCGCTGGCATCTTGAGAGCCATCTCGGCGGGGTGCTGGATCCGCTGGCCGACAAGCTGCTGATGCTGAGTGCCTATGTCTCGCTGACGTTATTGGGCCATATACCATTCTGGCTTCTGTTGATCGTGATCTCTCGTGATTTTCTGATAATCGGCGGTTACCTGATTGTTACCAGCCAGTCCGGTGCCGTAAAAATGCAGGCGAGCTACTTCAGCAAATTCAATACCGCTGCACAAATTGCCCTGGTTGCCGTGATACTGGCCGAACAGGCGGGCGCAATTAGAATTCCGCTGCTGGCTGAACTAATGATTTACACAGTGCTGGTAACAACGCTGGTTAGTGGTACACATTACTACTGGTCATGGATTGTAAAGAAACGTGTCCAGCCATTAAACCCGTCAGACGACAGTTAACCCGTCAAGCTGGCCACTTATATACTCCCGTTATGGATCACCAGCTCACGCTCGATGTGCAACTGAAAGACACTTGCTCGTTTGAGAATTACATCGCAGGTCCGAATCGGGAGGCGCTGCTGGCATTGCGGCAACTGACGGAGGGCGAGACCCCGTCCCATCTGCTCTACCTTTGGGGCGCAGATGGGGCCGGCAAGACCCATCTGCTGCAGGCTGCGTGTCGCGCACCGCAAGTCTCTGGCAAAGTTTCCGTCTATCTGCCGATGGGTGAGCTGGTCAGGTTATCGGTGTCTGCGCTCGAAGGCTTGTCGGATTGTGCGATGGTGGTACTGGATGACCTCGATGCGATCGCCGGCATTGCCGAGTGGGAGCGTGCCGTGCTGGCAATGTACGAGGAACTGAAAGAACGGGTCCCGATGGTAGTATCTGCCAGGGCCAATTCCCGTAACATCGGCTTGACGTTGCCGGACCTGGTGACTCGCCTGGCGAGTGGTCTGGTTTACCACCTGCAGGCCCTTGATGATGACGGCAAGCAGGCGGCGATCAAACAGCGTGCACACAATCGAGGGCTGGATATCCCCGATGACGTCATACGTTATGTATTGAATCGTTATCCCCGGGACATGCACGGCTTGTTCGATCTGCTTGATCGGTTGGACAAGGCATCGTTGGCCGAGCAACGGCGTCTTACCATCCCGTTTATTCAGTCACAGGAAGCCAAGGGCTGATTCTGTTGCTGCTATCCGTTATTCCGGCTCATCCCCTGCGTTCGAATAAACATGCCGGCAGCGGCGATATAAATGCTGGCGAGGATGGTCTCGATGGTG